>Ga0208564_1000192_pt1 | contig 58559 bp, 57 predicted proteins | sample AD_UKC073_MetaG_FD_184439 | JGI IMG/M metagenome (GOLD analysis project Ga0208564, IMG submission 184439) | Active sludge microbial communities of municipal wastewater-treating anaerobic digesters from USA - AD_UKC073_MetaG (SPAdes) (version 2) | ecosystem: Engineered > Bioreactor > Anaerobic >... | reverse complement strand
ATAGCCCCGCTCGACTTGCATGTTTGAGGCACGCCGCCAGCGTTCATCCTGAGCCAGGATCAAACTCTCCGTTACACCTTTTTCCTTAACTCAAAGGTCTCTACGCTGTTCAGTTTTCAAAGACCGACACTTTCTAATCCTTCGTCCCTTTTTGCTTTCAGTCGGCAAGAAAGGGTGCATTGGTTAATATAGCATCGTTCACGATTTAGATCAATAGCTTATCTCAAAAAATCTCAGGTTTTTTGCTCAATTCCGCAAAATACTCCATGAATATTAGACTTTGGGCCGCATCATTGGAAATAGAATGACGTCTCGTATGGAGGTAGAACCAGTGAAAAGCATCACCAGCCTATCGATTCCAATACCTATCCCGCCTGCCGGTGGCATACCATATTCCAAGGCCGTAAGAAAATCCTCATCAAAAACATGGGCTTCCTCGTCACCCATGGCTCTCGCTTTGGCCTGCTGCAAAAAGCGTTCTCTTTGATCAATAGGATCATTTAACTCCGAAAACGCGTTCCCAAGCTCTTTGCCTGCAACGAACACTTCAAATCGACTGGTTAGATCTGGTTGGCCAGGTATTCTCTTGGCCAAAGGCGAAATCTCCACAGGGTAATCCATTAAAAATGTAGGTTCTATAAGATAGGGCTCAACTTTCTCATCTAGCAGCTTGTTTATGACATTTGCTTTAGTAGGCGATTTCTCCATCTTCAAATTGAGATCTTCAGCAACTTTCTCTGCTTGTTCATCAGTTCTCAAATCGTCATATGAAACTCCCGCCCACATTTCCATGGCATCCCACACCTTAACCCTGTTCCACGGAGGCGTAAGATCTATTTTGTGCCCATCGTACTCTATCTCGGAAGTACCTAGAACCTCCAAGGCACATTGATAAACCATATCCTCACAAAGGGTCATCATATCTTCATAATCTGCATATGCCTGGTACACTTCAAGCATGGTAAACTCTGGATTGTGGCGGGTATCGATCCCCTCATTCCTAAAGTTTTTCCCCAATTCGTACACGCGCTCAAGCCCGCCTACGAGAAGCCGCTTCAGATAAAGTTCCACCGCTATGCGCAGATAAACGTCGATATCCAATGCATTGTGATGCGTAACGAATGGCCTAGCATTGGCGCCCCCTGCCACTGTTTGCAAAATAGGCGTCTCTACCTCAAGAAAACCTCTGTCGTCTAAGTATTTTCTAATGAAAGATATGATCTTAGTCCTTTTTACGAATACGTCCTTTACTTCAGGGTTCACTATAAGGTCCACATACCTTTGACGATATCGAAGATCCACATCGGTCAATCCATGCCACTTTTCAGGAAGTGGTCTAAGAGCCTTGCATAGAAAAGTCCAGTCAGTTATCTCTACAGTAGGCTCACCTTTTCTAGTGCGGAAAACATTGCCCGAAGCTCCGATGATGTCCCCCAAGTCTAGCAGATCTACAAACTTGGCATACTCTTCTTCACCGAGTACGTTCTCTCTCGCGTATATCTGAATCCTGCCCGTCCTATCTCGCAGATCTGCGAAAGTAGCTCTGCCATGCTGTCTAAAAGCAGTAATTCTGCCGGCTATACTGACTTCGGTCCCAGAAAGTTCATCACATCTTGAAGATATATCTTCCGCAGTAGAATCGACCGGATATGGACCTCCAAAAGGGTCTATACCCATTTCTCTAATTTGATCTAACTTGGCAATCCGCCTTTTCACTTCTTCGCTCAAATTTGGATCGGCAAGCATTTCTTCAACAATTAATCTAAAATCGCCTGACACAACAAATCCTCCTGATATAACTATTCCCTCTGCCCAAAATACCCCAAAAAACAAAAAAGGGCAAGGTTGTATGGAATATATACCACGTAGACCTAAGAATCTGCCAACTTATGCTACTTATCTATAGATAGTATCTCATACCTGAAGGTGCCTGCAGGAACAGTAACTGTTACTATGGAACCATCCTTCTGCCCCAAAAGGGCCTTTCCTACCGGTGATTCGTTGGATATGCGCTGATTGCCTGGGTCCGCTTCTTGAGAACCAACAATGGTATACTTGTGTATCTTACCTGATTCAAGTTCCTTCACTGTTATAGTAGACCCTACCCTTACCACATCCGATTTACCATCGTTGTTTGAGGTTATTACTGCACGGCGCAATATATTCTCCAGAGTCATTATTCGCCCTTCTACAAACGCTTGTTCATTTTTGGCATCCTCATATTCAGCATTTTCAGCAAGGTCCCCAAACTCCCTGGCAGTCTTGATCCTTTCCGCGATCTCCTTCCTTCGAACTAATCTCAGGCGATTCAATTCTTCTTCTAGTTTCTCCTTGCCTTCGGGAGAAAGGAACACTTCACGTTCAGCCATGCTTGTGGATTCCCGCCTTTCATAGTGCAATTAACATATACTGTTATACTGTATGTGTCATTTCCAACTTAGCGCATCTACATTAGCATCTACATTAGATAGATAAAACCGCTGCCGAGGTTTACATCAAGGCATCGGTCACGAGAGATTATAATTCACTGCTAGACTTATAGTCAATACACTTCATGAAACAATTGGAATGAAACAGTTGGAATAATTCCATCCAGGTTTAATAACCCTTCTTAGCCCTGGCATTTCGCTTGACTTCTTCGATCTCTTCTAAAGTGACAGGCCTTTCAAAACTCCTAAATCCACCAAGTTCAAAACCGTGCTTTTTGGCAAGAGCAGCTATGCCCTCTACTTGCTCTACTGTGAGTTCTCTGCCCAGTGACCAGTTTACATACTTCTCTTCTAAAGCCAAAATCATAGTTTCTGCCATGCAAGCATAGCTGTTCCCTTTTGGGAAACCAAAATCAAAGTTAAAGTCTACATCACCTGGAACGCGAACAATTCCACCTTCTATGACGAGAACATCGTCCCTTCGTTCCTTTACTTCTGCAGATACATTTCTGGGCCTTGCCACATCGCAAACCAAAGCACCTGGCTTCAAATGGTCAGGCTCGACTATGGCATCTACTGCAGAACTTACGCAAAATATTACATCGGCTTCTCTCAAACCTTCAGCAATATCAGTAGTAACTTCAGGCATCACACCTGACCGCTCCTTGATCACGTTTGCCACTTGGTTCAGCTTATCTAGATTCCTAGCTGCAAGAGTAAGATGGAAACCTCGATCGGAAAGGATTATGGATAAGACGCGACCTATAGATCCTGTTGCACCTAGGACTAGCACGTTCGCATTGTCCATATCGATTTCCATTAGCTCAGCAGCCTTTACAGTAGCTTCTAAAGCAGTAGCCACAGTGTAACTATTCCCAGTCGTAACTGCCACATCTACGTTATTGCTCACTGTAATGCCAGCATCCCCTATAACCGCTGTAAAAGCGCCTAGCCCCACCACCTTTGCCCCTAAGTCCTGAGCTAGTTTCACAGAGTCAATGATTTTTTTCATAACCTTTTCTTCGGGCATTTTCGTCATTATGTGAGGAGTTAGGGGACAAGCCACGAAGTAGCCTGTAGCGCTATTGTACTCGGACCTAATGCCGTTTATTTCCGAAACTTTGAACGGGTCAGAAAGAGCAAGGGCTCTTTCTACCAAACTTCCTGGCAAATATTTGGCCAAGGGAAACTGTCTCGCAACATCGCTTACATCTACAGGGTGAATAACGAAACCAAAGGTGCCCACTAGCACGTCACTTCCTTTATCTTGTCTAGCAATATCTTGTATACCTACTACATCTGCCCTATCTGCCCCAATTTTTCTAGGGGAACTAGGGATGGCGGATTTAATACTTCAACTCTTGGTTTGAAATCTAGACGATCCAAAAGGTCGTTTATTTCATCATCGGTAATTTCATCAGGCATTTTCTTTAACATAGAAACGATGAGCGCCTCCATAACGTTGGTTCCAAAGGAACGCCCGTCCATCTCAGGCGTCGTAGTTATAAGGGTGCTCAATCCCCGCTGGCGCAGAAGTTCAATGTCTTCTTCAGTAACTGTGTTAGTTATTATTGACTTTCCTGTCATATCTTCAGGCATGTGCTTTTTCACCAAGAGAAAATCCCCGGCGACAATATCTGCTTCGTTGTAAAACTTGGCGTATTTCTCGTTGGATTCTACAGTATCTTGTTTTTCTCCGGTGGGATAGAGCATGGAAAATGGAAGCCTTACAACAAGTGGCGCAATTGCCCTAGCTACTTTGTCGAGGGCGCTTAAAGACTTGAGCCGAATAGGTATCCCCAGTATGAACAATAGATCTCCTAGGATAAGATCGCATCCGGTTTCCTGTAACGCCTCGGCCATTCCAAAGCGATCCATAGCGCTGACCAATAGCACAGTCTTTTCCTGAAAGGGGATCCCCAGTTCCTGGTCTAAATACTCAATGACTCGTCGTTCTAAGGTGCCTTTGAGCCTGGATCCGTCCACAATTGGGGTTTTTTGGGCCGCTTGAGCAATGGGAATTGCATCCTTCAAAACGTATCTCTTCTTACCACACGACACGTACAAATCGATACCGCCCATGCCAAACGCATCTACTTTGCCATCTAGTTCCTTTATTATTTCAATAGCTTTTTCAATGGAGCCATCTGTGCCTATCCGTTCAACGATAACCTGTTCTCCTAGAATCTCTTGCTCTGTACGTTTGTTTCTCTTGGATGAACCAAGACTTACACTTACAACGTGCTTCACAAAGACACCCCCTATTTTAGCCCTTCATTTCTCTAATTATTTCCCGTAAAAACTCGGCGTTTAAATTCACATCACCAGTTATGGGAGATGTACCTATGTCCACGGTGTAGACATCGGTACTCCTATCTAGAAGCCCTCTCATCAGATCCAACCTTCTATCAGAACCTATGAGAATCACCTTCTCGTAAGTCCTAACTTCGTAAATCATCCATAGGAGGTCGTTAAACAGTTCTATACCGCTCTTTTTCTTCACCCAATCCCAGCGCTCTTCATCGTTCATGAGAAGGGTAAACTCAACTCCCTCTTCTTTTGCCAAATCCCGGATTTCATCGCAATTGGCTAAAGGGAAGCCGATTATGGCTATGGAACCGCCTTTCCGAACTTCTCCTAGGCTCTCCAAACGAGAAACAAAAGTCCTATCTACACCGGTTTTTCCAGCTACCTCCGTTTGGGACATACCTTGCACACGCAAATCAAAGATTTCATCAATGGCCCGATCTATCTTTTGCCGACTTATCACTTTATCGCCGATTCTAATGAAATCCAAGCAAGCCACCGCCTTGTGCACAATATTGTGTACACATAATATCACTGTATAAGGTATGTGGCAACAAATTTTTAGAAGTAATTTGAAGTGGCTGTTCAGTCATAAACCGAAAACTATCAGAAGGTTACTGCAAAACGCCAAATTCCTCTAGGGCCATCATTAAATCGTCTACGCTTGAGGCACGATGGATAATTTCCCTGATTTTGGAGGCGCCTTTCATGCCTTTAACATAAAAACCCAGATGTTTCTTCATACATACTAGACCCTTATCAGGTCCGTAAAACTCCACACCTCGACCCAAATGATTCCTAGCAGCTTCCAACCGCTCTCGGTTATCGGGCAGGTTCACAATGGCGCCTTGAAGCACCTGATTCAGATGCCTCCAAAAAAATGGATTACCTAGAATTCCTCTTCCTACCATGATTCCTGAACAACTGCCTTTCTCTAAGTGCAAAAGGCCTTGTTCAGGCAGCTTGACATCTCCATTACCAACAACAGGTATATCTACCGAGGAAGCTATATTGGATATAACAGACCAATCGGAAGTTCCGGAAAACCCCTGAGACACAGTCCGACCGTGGACGGTTAGCATGTCTGCGCCCGCTTCAGCCAACCGGTTTGCAATGTCACACGCCCGTTCATGACTATCCCAACCTGTACGCATCTTGACTGACACAGGAACCGATGCAGCATCTTTTACAGCCTCTACAATTTCTACTGCCCTGGACACGTCTTTCAAAAGAGCGCCGCCTGCACCTTGACAAGTGACTTTTCTTGCAGGGCAACCCATGTTTATGTCAATGGCTTCAAAAGAAAACTCCAAATTCCCTATTATCTGGACCGCCTGAAACATATCTTCAGGATCCTCGCCAAAGACTTGGACTGCCAGGGGCTTATCAGTCTCTGAATGTCTAAGAAGGCTCAAGGTGTTATGATTGTGTTGAATGATCCCTTTTGCACTTACCATCTCTGTAAAACACAAAGGGCAGCCAAACTCTCGCTGAATATCTCTGAACACTGCATCAGTATAGCCGGCCATAGGAGCAGCTGCAAACGGAGGCCAGATGGAGAGATCACCAAAACGTAAAGGATGGATATTATTGAATTTCTGAATCGTCACCTGTGATACCCGCTTCAGCCATTACTTTTTCTTCTACATATATAGGCACTGCCTTCCTGAGCGCAACTGCTATAGCGTCTGACGGCCGACAGTCAATTTCGATCAACTCATCATCTTTGGTGAGAACCAAGGAAGCATAGAAAATGTCATCTTTGAGATCAGTTATAACTGCCATGACTACATCTGCTCCAAACTCTTCAATTACCTTCACCACAAGGTCAGCTGTTATGGGCCTAGGAGATTGAATCCCTTGAATTGGAATGGCAATAGCAGTAGCTTCAGACGTTCTCACCCATATGGGAATAAATGTGGTCCTGGTAAGATCGCCAAGTAGGATAACTGCCTGGTCGCTACTTTGATCCAGCCCTATCCGATGCACTGTAACCTGGATCATAAACTGCACCTCCTTTTCAATTCCATTCTATCACTCCTACAGCAGGATATTGTCCCAGTTTCTCTTCGATCAGACTCTTTATATTCTCCAGTTGATCCTCGGTTTTCGCCTCAGCCCTTAAAACCAAAGCGGGTTGGGTATTAGATGCTCTCACCAGCCCCCACCCGTAGGGGAGAATAACCCTGACTCCGTCGACAGTGACAACTTCATAGTCTCTACTAAGATCTTCGATAAGTTGTTCCACAACCTTAAATTTTTCTTCATCAGGGCAGTAAACGCGCACCTCAGGGGTAGAACAATACTTAGGAAACTCGGCCACAAAATCGCTTAAGGCCCTGTCAGAATTAGACAAAAGCCTCAACAACCTCACTGCCGCGTATATGGCGTCGTCAAAGCCGTAATATTCGTCTTTGAAAAACATGTGCCCTGACAATTCTCCGGCAAAAAGAGCCCCTGTCTGTCGCATGCGAGCCTTTATTAAAGAATGACCTGCTTGCGTAAACTCAGGCTTTCCGCCTAACTCTTCGACTACATCGAAAAGGGACTGGGAACATTTCACTTCTATAAGCGCTAGAGTACCAGGGTGCTTTGGAAGGATTTCAGACCAAAAAACAGCTTGAAGCTCATCTCCCCAAAGCGCCTTACCTGAATCATCTACAACCCCAATCCGGTCCCCATCGCCATCAAAAGCTATGCCTAAATCCGCTTCCTGACTTTTCACGGCCTCAATCAAATCGCAAAGATTCTCAAGACGTGTAGGATCAGGGTGGTGATTGGGAAAAGTGCCATCTGGTTCCAGATATAATCCGTGATATTTAACTCCCAGTCTATCAAAAACAGCCTGGACCACAGGGCCTGTAGCGCCATTTCCCGCATCTACCACGCAAAATAAATCCTTGGGTCCCAAAGTAATTCGACTGGCAATATCCTCTACATAGGCTGGCAAGGGATCTTTGTACTCTACTGAACCTGTTCCCGTTTCAAACTCGCCTTTTTCTATGATCCGTAAAATATTCTGAATTCCGTCGCCGTACAACGTATCGGGCCCAAATCCAAGTTTAAAACCGTTGAATTCAGGCGGATTGTGGCTACCTGTCACCATAACCCCGCCTTCGATTTCGTAATATACTCTGGCAAAGTACATAAGGGGTGTTGGAACCATGCCTATATCTATAACATCTACACCTGCGTCGCAAAGCCCCTGACATATGGCCCTTGAGTATGCGTAAGAAGAGAGTCTGGGATCCCGGCCAAGCACCGCTTGATTTATATGATTTTGCCTCAGAAAAGATCCGTACCCCCGCCCTATTAGGTACACAGTTTTTTCAGTAAGATCTTCTCCTACAATCCCTCGTATGTCATACTCCCTAAATATCTGCGGATTAATCCTGACCATCCCTAATTCCTCCTTGAATCATGGGGACGGTTCTGCTGCTTCTTTCGGCAACCGAAAGAAGCAGCAGAACCGTCCCCATCCTTTAGTTCTTACTGTATATTATTGCCAAGCCCTTTAGGGTAAGCGTAGGATCTACAATAGTGATAGTTTCAGATTCTGAGGCGACCAGCTGGGCTTGTCCTCCTGTAGCTATGACTTGAGTGACTCCACCTAGCTCGCGAGAAATTCGCCTCACCAAACCATCTGTCTGGCCGGCAAAGCCAAATATCGTGCCAGCCTGCATGCTCTCAACTGTGTTTCGCCCAATGGCAGCAGACGGCCGGACTAACTCGATCCGGGGCAGCCTAGCCGCTTTCTCAAAGAGAGCTTCAGTAGCTGTCATAATCCCCGGTGCAATGGCGCCACCTAAGTATTCTCCATCTCTAGATATTGCATCAAATGTGGTAGCCGTGCCAAAGTCTACTACAATAACAGGACCTCCATACCCATGATACGCCGCAACTGCGTTGGCAATCCTGTCTGGACCGACTTCTTTCGGGTTTTCATACTTAATGTTTATTCCGGTCTTTGTTCCAGGCCCCACAATGAGAGGGTCGATTCCCAAATACATACGCATAGTCTTTTCCAAGACCGAAGTCAAAGGCGGAACAACTGAAGCCATTACTCCCCCGGTCAAATCATCTTTGGTAACGCCTGCACCCTCCAAGAGAAACAGCAAAATATGACCGTACTCGTCCTCTGTTTTCCTAGGATCTGTAGAAATCCGCCAATTGTTCCGGATCTCTAGTCCTTCTATGAGTCCCACCATAATGTGGGTATTCCCCACATCTACTGCAAAAAGCAATGAAAATCCCCCTCTCTCAATTAACTTACAATTAACTTAAACCTAAAAGCGTGGAAAGAATCCACTTGTCATATCCATTTTGTTACCTTTCCCGAACACTCTTTGTACCGCGATAGATCAAATCGGTAAGAATCATAGCTACTAAAGCCTCAGGAATTCCATGCATAACACCCACTGCAGCCGCAGCTTCAATGGGAAGATACATAAATACCACGCTTAGGCCCATAACGCCTATTGTATTTGTCAAACTACCCGCCACTGCAGCCAATGCAGGCCCTGGTACACTGCTCTTTTTGTTGATAAAGGCGATAAGTGCGACGCTCAAGACTCCCAACAAGATTGCAGTCGACCAGCGCACCCACTGGGACTTATCCTCAAACGCCCAATATCCAGTGTGCCCCAACGCTATTCCTGTAACACACATTAGTGCAATTTGTCCCTTCTTGCCCTTTGCTAGGGAATACACATAATGAGACACTACACCTATTAAGATACGGGGTACAAATGCTATAACCGGATTGGTAAACATCAATTTAGATATTGGATTGACGTCGGTCTGGGCTCTCCAAAAACTAAAAGCGCCAAAGATAGCGCCTACAATCCCACCTGCCACAGGGCCTTCGAAAATTCCTGCCAAGATCGCAGGTATGTGCATGGTCGTCGCTGATCCAGCGGGCGTAGGGACAGGAATAAAACCACCTACAGGCATAAAACCCAATGCGATCGTAATAGCTCCAAGTATACCTACCAAAGTAATTTGACGAGTAGACATCTTCACTTCAAAGAGCACCTCCGTTCCGGCTTCCTTCCAACTGGAATGCCGTTCGAATTTTTTCGAATTATAGGATTAATCTGCGTACATGATCCGGTTTTTTAAAGGGCAACCTATGAGGTACGGTGATCAATATCTTCCATCCCCAACAGCCCTAGTGAAAACCAAAATCCAAATCTAATTAAATCTAACGTTCTATGTCCGACCTGGCCAAAATTCCTGCCACGCTCTGGCACGATGTAACAGCCTGGATAACAGCTGCCGAAACTGCCTCCTGAGCCGCCATACCTATCTGAGCCACAAGAGGCGCCCTTAGTTCACCTGATGAAGGAGGGACGTTATCTCCATCATACTCACCTGTAGAAAGCACAAAAATCGTGTCTCCGTCAAAAGGTGTAAAGCACGGTCTTATAGTCCTAGCAAGTCCACCCATGGACATAATGGCAATTCGATGGCATTCTTCCTTCGTTAGCGCCGCATCGGTAGCGATTACTCCGATGGTGGTATTTCGTCCAAAAGGAGGCGGAGATTCCAATTCGTGCGAGGGAGAATCGCTTAAATCCTGAGCGAAGGGACCTATAAACTTGTTAGCCTGTCGGTCGTATGCGCCTGCTAACTGGCGACCATTTCGTGGATCAAACACGTCTCCCAGGGCGTTAACTACCATAACGCATCCTACTGTAATTCCTTGTGGCAAGCTCAAAGACACGTCCCCCAAGCCAGATTTCATCCTGTATTCTGGCCCCATAAGTTTGCCTACAGTCGCTCCAATACCGGCCCCTACATTCCCTGAACTGGGCGCACAATCATCTTCCGAGTTCACGCACGCTATGTAAGCCATATCGGGAGTAGGGCGACCTGAAGGATCACCTATATCCAAATCAAATATAACCGCTCCTGCTACAATAGGAACCTTAGCAACGCCTGTATCAAGACCGACCCCCTTTTCCTCAAGATATCTAACCACGCCTGAAGCAGCATTGAGGCCAAATGCGGAACCACCAGTCAAAAAAACGCCGTGAACTTGATTCACGGTAAAAGAAGGTCTCATCAGATCTGTCTCTCGGGTGCCAGGCGCGCCTCCGGCAACTATAGCGCTACCCGTTGCCCCTTTTTCGCAAAGGACTACTGTGAACCCTGTAACCTTTTGGCCATCGCTGCTATGCCCCAGCCTAATGCCGGAGACATCGGTAATTCCAGGCACAAAAATCCTTCCCCTCGTCACAATTTTGCCTATTAGGCTACGCCCTCAAAAATCCTAGAAGGCGTAGCCTAAACCTAAAGCCAAACCTGTTCCACTATCTACTAGAACAAACCTACAATGTTCCCGTTTTCGTCTATATCCATGTGGGCTCCTGCAGGATCCGAAGGAAGCCCTGGCATGGTTGTCATCTCACCAAGAAGAGGATACAAGAATCCTGCACCAATAGATGCCCTCACTTCTCTCACTGTTACCCTGAAGTTCCTAGGACGCCCTTTTAGATTAGGATCATGCGACAAAGACAGGTGAGTTTTTGCCATGCATATGGGCAGTTTGTCGTAACCTAACTTGTTGTAGCGTCGGATCTGCCTATTAGCCAAGGGCAGGTAATCTACGCCGTCGGCTCCATACACCTTGGTCGCAATAGTCTCTATTTTCTCTTTGATTGGAGCATCTAGAGGATATAGGAAATGGAAATTCGTAGGCTCTTTTTCGGTAACATCTATAATAGCCTGAGCAAGATCTATGCCACCTTCTCCACCTCTTGCCCACACGTCAGAAACAACTGCGGCAGAAGCTCCCATCTTCTTCGCCCTATCCAAAACGAATTGAACTTCCCTGTCAGTATCTGTAGGGAAGTGATTTAGAGCTACGATACACGGTACTCCATGCATGAGCACGTTTTCGATCTGCTTATCCATGTTCTCGCAACCCTTGTCCAAAGCTTCCATGTTCTCTTTGGCCAAAGTTTCCTCATCCAGAGGTTTCCCTGGAACAACTTTGAGGACTCCACCGTGCATCTTAAGAGCTCTTATAGTAGTAACCAATACTGCAGCGTCCACTTTCATGCCGCTGTAGCGACATTTAATATTAAACATTTTCTCTGCCCCGATGTCCGCTCCGAAACCTGCCTCTGTAATCGTGTAATCCGCTAACCTTGTAGCTATCATGTCAGCTAAAATAGACGAGTTACCATGGGCTATGTTCGCAAAAGGACCTGCATGCACAAACACAGGCGTATTCTCCAAAGTCTGTATGATATTTGGCTTGATAGCATCTTTCATGAGAATGGTCATTGCACCTGCACATCTCAGATCTTCTGCTGTAACAGGTTTATCATCACGGGTGTAGCCTACCACTATACGGCCTAGCCTTTGTCGAAGATCGTGCAAGCCTGTTGTAAGAGCCAGAATAGCCATAACCTCAGATGCGACGGCAATGTCATATCCTGTTTCCCTAGGAATCCCGTTTTGTGATCCTCCCAAACCAGTCACGATTTTCCTTAGAGCCCTGTCGGAAATGTCTACTACCCTTGGCCAAGTGATGGTGAGTGGGTCTATATTAAGCGGGTTTTTGTGCAAAAGGCTTGCATCTAAAAATGCGCTGAGCAAGTTGTGAGCCGTAGAGACTGCGTGGGTATCCCCAGTAAAGTGAAGATTAAAATCTTCCATTGGAACACATTGGGCGTAACCCCCTCCTGCTGCTCCCCCTTTGATTCCGAAAACAGGTCCCAGAGATGGCTGCCTCAACGTATTTATCACTTTTTTGCCAAGCCTACCCATGGCTTGCCCAACACCTATGGCCGTGGTGGTCTTGCCTTCTCCCAACGGTGTAGGTGTTATAGCTGTAACCACTATGTACTTACCTTGTGGACGATCTTTAAACTCGTCTAGCAAATCTAAACTGATCTTCGCTTTGTACTTACCATAATGTTCCACGTAATCATCGGGAATCCCAAGACCCCTCGTGATTTCAATTATTGGCAACATGTTTGCCTCTTGAGCAATTTCAATGTCTGACTTCAACAAACATCCCCCTTTTCTTCTTCTTCACAAACTAGGCATTACGTCACACTAGCGACGTTGAGCCCACCTACTAACTGCCAAACTTCCGTTAACCTTGACACCCTCGTCCTAACAACAGCGCTACAATAAACCCGATAATCAGAAACAAAAAATCGAGCCATCCGCATCCTCTTTTCTTTTCCTCTTCCTTAGGCTCCTCGGCCTTCTTGGTTTCAAGGGCCTTTATCTCTGCTTCCGGACTTTCTTGCAGCTTTCTCCATTCTTCATACTCATGGAATGCGGGACGAAATGCTTTCTCCAAATCCCCTTCTCTAGGCTCTTCAAAACGCTCATTGCGATCCAGGCTCAAGCCCCTCTCACCACCTGCAATTATACTTTTAACTCAACACACCACTCAAGACTGCATTATTTACACTAAATTCAACCCCCGAGTATTTGAGACTACTAACTTGCCTCTTTTTATCACCGTATCTACAAGGTTAATGCCAAACCTGTAGGGGATTTCCTTGTAATCTCCTGCATCAAATATTACAGCATCCATTAGATAGCCCTTATCGAATCCGCCCACCTGACCGCCAAGGCCAGACGCCCATGCGGCGTTCCACGTAGAAGCCACAAACGCCTCTTCAGGTGAAAATCTGAGTACAGAACATGCCAAGGTCATACAAAGAGGCATGGACATAGCCGTAGATGTACCGGGATTGAAATCTGTGCCCAGCGCTACGCACACTCCTTCGTCTAGCATTTTCCGACCAGGTGCCCCAGGAAATTCACCAAGGTAACAAGAAGTCGCCGGAAGCAACACTGCTATTGTGTTCGACGAGGCAAGTTTCTTAATTCCTTGGTTTGAAACCTTTATCAAGTGGTCGCAAGAAACAGCCCCTAAATCGCAACCTAGTTCAGTAGCTCCTGTACTCTCTAATTCATCGGCGTGAATCTTTACCCCGAACCCACGTCGTTTCCCTTGTTCAAGAATATATCTACTTTCATCTATAGTAAAGTTTCCCACATCGCAAAACACATCTACAAACCGAGCCAGGTTTCCCTCCCTAACTGCATCCATCATAGAGATTACCTCTTCAACGTAATCTTGCCTACGGTCTTGAAACTTGGGAGGAATTGCATGGGCGCCAAGAAAAGTTGGCACCAAATCTACAGGGTGAATAACGGAGCATTCTCTTATAACCTCAAGCTGCTTCAGCTCATTTTCAAGGTCCAAGCCATATCCGCTTTTTGTTTCGCACGAGGTAGTTCCATTTCTCAACATCTCGTCCATAAAACCTAAGGACCTTTCGATGAGTTCTTCCCGAGATGCTTCCCTGGTGGCTCGTACAGTGCTCATAATTCCGCCACCTTTTTCAGCGATCTCTAGATATGACGCTCCCTTGCACCTGAGAGCATATTCTTCGTAACGCCATCCGCCAAAAACTAGATGGGTGTGTGCATCTACAAACCCAGGAGCCACAACTTTTCCTTTGGCATCTATAACTTTTGCTCCTGGCATAATATCTATTTGTTCTTCCATGAAAGACTGGGGTCCTAACGCTACAACTACGCCCTGATTTGAACCTAAGAACGCATCTTCTAGTACCCCAACATCCTGAGCTTGCAGGCCCCTTTTGGGACCTTCCCCTGGCGACATGGTAAGAAGCTGCCCGATATTCTTAACGACCAAATCAACAGCCGGTTTTCCTGCTTTTGTCATTAACCTTCCCTCTTTCACATTTTACACAACATCTACTCCAAATTGCCAACCTTCTGAGTTACCGCTTTCTCCAATTCCCCTGATATTATTAGCCATCTGGCATGTTCCAAATCCTGACTCAAAGGTCTATCCTCGTAAAGAGCGGGTATGTGCTCCCTCAAAAGAGAGTAAGCGGCATGTGCAGCGGGGGACAAACCATTTTTATCTATAAACTCTACGGCCTGACAAGCGCTTAAGTATTCTGCAGCCAACACATACGAAACATTTTTAGCTATGTCTCTGGCTTTTCTGGCCGCAGTAGTCGACATGCTCACATGATCCTCTTGATCTGCAGAAGTAGGTACAGTATCAACGCTAGATGGATGGGCGAGCACTTTGTTCTCTGACACCAAGGATGCCGCCGTATACTGCAAAAGCATAAGCCCTGAGTTCAGTCCGCCTTCTCCAGTCAAAAACGCAGGCAATCCGCTTTTCTGAGTATCCATCATTCGTGCCGTTCTTCTTTCAGATATGTTCCCTAAAGAACAAAGACATATGCCCAAATAGTCGGCTGCTACTGCAAGAGGCTGTCCGTGGAAGTTTCCACCTGACAAAATCCTACCGTCTTCAAGGACTAACGGATTATCAGTAGCCGAACCGCTTTCTATTTCAACCACGTTTGTAACATGATTCAATCCTTGGCGAACTGCGCCGTGAACCTGAGGTATACATCTTAAAACGTATGGGTCTTGGACCCGAACTTCACCTGATACTGTAGAAAGATGAGAACCTTGTAGCAAAGCCCTCAAATTGCGGCCTACCTCCCTGGCCCCATCTTGAGAACGGAGAACTAGGATTCCGTCGTCGTACGCATCTTCTATAACTTGCAGGACCTGCCCTGTTAAAGATGCGATTATATCGGCGGCTTTAGCTAATGTGCGTCCAGTATCTACTGTTAGTGCCAATACTCCGTTTGTCATCTGCACTCCGTTGGTAAGGGCCAAGCCTTCCTTGGCTTCAAGTTTACAGGGCTTGATGCCAGCTTCATCCATAGCCTGTTTCCCTGGCATTAACTCATCTTTATAGAAAGCCTCGCCTTCGCCAATGATAACCAGAGCGATGTGGGCAAGAGGGGCTAGGTCCCCGCTGGCTCCTACTGAACCTTTCTCGGGCACAAAAGGCGTCACACCTTTGTTAAGCATCTCTACGATGGTCTCGACCACTTGGGGCCTTACACCTGACATCCCGCGCGCCAGAGCGTTTGCCCTAAGAAGCATAGCCGCCCTAACTTCCTCTTGAGAAAATGAAGGGCCTACACCAGCAGAATGACTCCTCACCAAATTTCGTTGCAGCTCAGCAAGATTCTCCAAGGAGATAGGAACGTCAGCAAATTTCCCAAACCCTGTATTTATTCCATATACTCTTTCTCCATTCTCAACAGCCTTACACATTAGCCTATGGGACAGTTCAATTTTCGACCTGGCTTCGTCTGATATTGTAACCTGCTCCCAATGTTTTGCCACTCTAACGATTTCCGACACCGTCATATTCTTCCCACTCAAAACTACAGACATTTGGTTAACTCCTTCCCCAACATTACCCAATATCAGCAACTATGCAACACAGATTTACGTTTCATCCATGGAGACGCCTTCATTAGCAATGATAACACTTACGCTCATATCTGGATCCAAGGAATCAAAACTGGCGTACACATCTGAAATGTCTAGGTCCTCTAGTATAGACCTGTAAGAAAAAATATTCTCACCTAGACCAAGAAGACGTATTTGACTTTGACTTATAACTTCGAAAGATCTAAACATCGTTATGAATCGGCCCAAAGCGGCATTTTTCTTCCTTTCAAAGTCTTGTTCGTCTAATCCTCGGGTCCTTATCCTTTCAACTTGCTCAAAAATCATTTCCTTCAGAATCTCTGGTTTTTCAGTCTCGGCTGACACAATTGTGAACCCATAGTCAGGCCAAGCTTCATACGAAAAGATGAGGTCGTCTGTGAGACCTTGGTCATACACTTCCTCAAAAAACTCAGAGGTTTTTCCAAACATAATGTCCAGAAGGAACGCGCATGCAAGTTCCCTAATAACTATCTTTCGACCATCGAAAAGTCTTCTGTCTTTCCAGCCTATCTGAAGAAGGGGAGTTGGCACTGACATCATAATCTCAGCACCCTCGCCCACACGCCCTGTTCCGTGCGGCCTTATGCGGCAGGGAGAATTACCAGGATCCTTAACGTAGCTTCCTATAATTTCCGCCGCCAAATTCAGGGCTTGATCTGGATCAAAATCTCCTGCCATAAACAAAACACAGTTAGCAGGCGAATAGAAATTCTCATGGCACAAATATAGTGTATCCTTATGGATTTGTTGGATCGATTCGTAAGTACCTGAGATATCGAGACCAACAGGGTGTTCAGGATAGAGCCTGGCCAAAGTTTCTCTAAGGAGGCGCCAATTTGGCTGGTCCTCGTACATTCCAATCTCTTGGGCAATTATCCTTTTTTCCCTCTCCACAGATTCTTCGGTGAAATAGGGGGAAAATACCACTTCCATGAGCAATGCCAGACCTTTATCGTAATTGTCCAGTGTAACGAAGTGATAGGAAGTGTAATTGTTGCTCGTGTACGCATTTGCAGAAGCCCCAATAGAGCTGAATGCAGAAAACGCATCGCCCCAAGGTTTTTCAAACATCTTGTGCTCCAAAAAGTGGGCAACACCCGCCGGGACCTCAACAGGCTCAGCCCTTCCGCGTGGAACAAAAACGTTGTCATTAGAGCCGTAATTTACGCAAAGTTCTGCATACCGTCTCCGAAATTTAGGCTTTGGCAGAAAGAACACATTAACACCGCATATATCTGCACAATAAATCTCCTCTTTGAGAAAATCATCGGTGAGAGTCGGGAGTTTATGCATAATCAGTTAGCCCCTTCCGCTCTGAGAACGTAAACACATTTAAGCTCAGTTTCATTTGCCAGGTCGACTACATCCTGCCTGGTTACTTCTAAGATGCGCTCAGCAACTTCCTCGCCTGTCTGAGCGCCGCCCAAAATTTCGTGATTAAGACGCCGATTCACAATGGATCCCTGGTAATCTGCTTCTGCCATTAGTCTCCTTCTTAAACCTGCCCTAGTATTTTCCATTTCTTCGTCTGAGATTCGACCTTTTCTAATCGCATCAAACTGCTCAACAACTAGATCCTCTACCCTATCTTTCTCTCCGTCAGAGATGCCTGTGATCGCAATGGTAAAGCCACGCCACGTATCTATCACAGTATCGGCAAAATATGCCAAGCCGTATTCTTCCCTTACCACACTGAATAACTTTGAATGGGGAAACCCACCTAAAAGCCCGTCTAAGAACAAAAACGTAGGAAACTCGGCATCGCTTTGTGTTACTCCTGTGTGAAAAGCCATGCAAAGAACAGTTTGCTGTCCAGGGAACCCCTCTTCTACACGAATTCCCTCTTCTGGCAATGAAAGCGGCTCTAGGTTCTCACTGATGTCCCATATTCGGTCCCCTCTTCGAGTCGGAAAAACGAGCTCTTGCTTAGAGATGATTTCACCTAATAGGTCTGCCCCTTCTCCTACAGCGTAGATACTGATGGGGCACATAGAAAGGGCTTCTTTCCATGCTGCCCAAGTAGAACGAGAATCTATGTAGTTGAGGTCATCTAAAGAGCCCCAAGGAGGAAGCCCCCGTGGATCCCCCTGTGAAATCTCTTCAATCAAGCGGACCAAGGCGTAAGAAGAAGGGTTGTTGATTAGGCCCAATATATCTTGTCTGTGCTCTTCTTTATCAACTGAAAACACTTTCTCCGGGTAAGCATCGTCTTCTAGGTATGGTCGATTCACCACATCCCACAAAAATGACCATGCTTTTCCCACAATGGATCCGAGAGGTTCACCAGATTTCATAGTGCTCAAGTATATAGGTGACGGTATTTCCAGTTTGAAATTGACCACCTGGATGGGCCCTACCTTTGAAGAGTTAGCTCCCAGGCAACTTCCGTACATGGTCTCGAGAAACTGTGCAATGTCTCTAATAGATGGTAGCTGGTAAGTTCCCCTCATAGCCAATCTGGGTACAAGGGCAAGAGATGTAATTTTACTTTCTATAACTGGTATTTTGCAAAACACTCTTACAGAAAGATTCTTCCATTTTGGTTCTGATAGGTATCTAAAAACTACCCCCGGGGCAACGACCATACTTTCAAAATCATCCAATGTCCACACACCACCTGGCTTAGTTCATCTACATTTTTGTGCCTCGACTTCAGGTTTGTAGCAAGCAAAATATGCTCTCATAGTAACAGGTGAAGCAGGCATCATAGCAGTGGAGTCATAAACGCCTCGTATTGTAAAACCCGATTCTTCCAACCACATAGCAATGTCTTCAAGAGGGAAAGCCCGTTCCCGGTGGATTTCGTCAAATCTGTGCCAACATTCACCTTCTTTGGTGAACCCTGTCAGGTTAACTTGCCACCACTTATTCCTTTTATCCCAATAATCTTGCCAAACTGCAAAATAACACGATCCGTCAAAAATGAGGGTTTCCTTTCCTACTGTAGATAACCTGAGGTAAGTATTCATGTCAAATATGAAGTATCCGCCAGGTTTCAAGACGTCAAACACAGATCTAAAACAAGACTTTACATCTGACGGCTCTAAAAGATAATTTAAACTATCAAACAAACAAATTACAGAGTCAAATTGCTCCTCTATCTTAAGGGTTCTCATATCTTGGTTTATAAACGAGATGGATAACCCTTCTCGTTCCGCCTTTTCCTTAGCAACCTCTAGCATTTGCGGTGAGGAATCTACCCCGGTTACCTTGTATCCTTTTCTAGCAAGTCTAATTGACATATTGCCAGTACCGCATGCCAGATCCAACACAGTTTCAGGGGAGAAAGAATGATATTCCCAGATGGCCATCACGTAATCCAACCATTCGTCATAGGGAACATCTGACATAACATCATCGTAGATTTTTGCAAACCCTGCGTAAGGCCGTTTTGACTGCAATTTGTAAATCCCACCCCAAACCTGTGTCTAATCTATCGTCATTCTTCGTAAAAAAGGAAAACTCCTTTTAAATCGATAACATGCCCACCGTTTTCAAATAAGAAGCCGCCCGTAAGAGAGCGGCTTAATTCCTAACATCTCCGACTTACACATCTATATACTACTAGTCACCGCACTTCAGGAACAGTAGCAGGCCTGCTAGGAGCTGTTTTCGGTTCCCTTAAGCGCGCCTTCTCAGACGCATCTTTTACTGTCTCTACTTCTTCTTTAGTTACCTGCTCTGTGACACTCTCTTCTTCCTCAAGCGATTCGCCAAAAACAAGCCTTTCAAACTCTTTACCCTTTAAGGTTTCTTTCTCAATAAGAGTTTCGGCTACCAAAACCAACTTGTCCTTGTTTTCTACCAATATGGTCTTTGCACGTTCGTAGCATTGGTTAATTATATTTCTCTCTTCGCGGTCAATCTCTGCAGCCACTTCTTCAGAGAAATCTCTCTCTCGGGCCAGGTCACGACCGAGAAACACCTGACCTTCTTTTCTACCAAATGTAAGGGGCCCTAATGTATCGCTCATTCCAAACTCCATTATCATACGGCGCACCAAATGCGTAGCTACCTCTAAATCATTTGCGGCGCCACTTGAAACCTCGTTAAAGATTATCTCCTCGGCCGCTCTACCAGCAAGCACTGATGTAACTTTGTCCAAAATTTCTGACTTTGTGATAAGATACTTATCTTCCATAGGCAGCTGTAGGGTGTACCCAAGAGCCGCACCACGCGGAATTATTGATACTTCATGAACAGGATCGGTGTTTGGCAGCATCAGCGCCACCAGAGCATGCCCAGACTCATGATATGCGATAACTTTCTTTTCATGCTCGCTTATGAGCCTAGACTTCTTTCGAGGTCCTGCAACTACTCTGTGCACCGCTTCCTCTAGTTCCTGCATACCGATGCGCCTTTTCTGATTTCGCGCAGTCAGAAGAGCAGCCTCGTTAACGACGTTTTCAAGATCTGCAGGAGTGAATCCAGGTGTAGCCCGAGCCAAAACCTCTAGGTCTACCTCTTTGGCCAGGGGCTTACCACGGGTATGAACTTTTAGGATTTCAATTCGCGCATTAAGATCTGGCTTGTCAAGCACTATTTGACGGTCGAATCTTCCAGGCCTTAACAACGCAGGATCTAGCACGTCTGGCCTATTGGTCGCAGCCATGACTATGATTCCTTCGTTAACGCTGAAACCATCCATCTCTACTAGAAGTTGGTTCAGAGTTTGCTCTCGCTCATCGTGGCCGCCACCCATCCCTGCTCCTCGCATGCGACCAACTGCATCGATCTCATCTATAAATACAATGGCAGGCGCCTGCTTTTTGGCTTCGCTAAAAAGATCTCTTACCCTTGCGGCGCCAACTCCCACAAACATTTCCACAAAATCTGATCCGCTGATAGATAGAAACGGAACTCCCGCTTCGCCTGCAACCGCCCTTGCGATGTAGGTCTTACCTGTGCCCGGTGCCCCAAATAGCAAAACCCCCTTGGGAATCCTTGCACCTAGTTCCAGGTATTTCTTAGGATGCTTTAGGAAGTCGACAATTTCTGCAAGTTCTTCTTTAGCCTCTTCGCACCCAGCCACATCATCAAATGTAACTCGCTTATGCACGTCAGATTGGAGTCTGGCTCTCGACTTGCCAAACTGCATTACCTGCTTTCCGCCGCCCTGAGTTTGCTGCATCATGAAAACGAACAATCCTACCATCAAAAGAGCAGGAATCAAGTTCGCAATTAGGGTTATCCACCAAGATGGCTCCTGAGGCAGTTTAAGCTCTACAACTGCCCCTGATTCTACCAACCTTTGATATAGCTCAGTGTCTACTGGAATGACGGAGTTAAACTTGGTTCCATCTTTTAGGGTTCCTGTAACACTGCAAATCTCGGATTTCTGATCTGTAATTTCAGCAGTAGCTATCTTCCTAGCTTCTATATACGAAAGAAACTGGTTGAAATCTAGATCAACATATTCCTCTTTGGGGGCAAAAAGATCAGCCACAGAAATCGCTACGAACATAAGCAACAAATATATAAGAAGGCTCTTCCATATTTTGTTGTTCAAGCAAATCCCCCTTTCCTTTTAAACACCATCTGCATGGGAAAAACTAACCTTAGTTTTCAAAGTAGAGATGTTTTTTGTTTCTGCTTATCATAGGTTAACTCGTTAAATGTTAGCACAATTCTGCCTTTGCCGCAATAATGGCTCAATGGTTATCTCAAGTATTTTCAAGGTATCTTCTGTAACCTTAAACTCCTCGTCTAACCTAAATCCACCTACCCAAACAATCTTTTCGCCCGATACAAATATGGGAATGAAATTCCTGTAGTATCGCGAAATGCCCGCAGAGACCAAAAAATCTTGAAGCTTCTTCTCCTTACCATCCATCCCTAGGGGCTTAAACCTGTCGCCAGGCTTTCTAGTTCTAACTCTTATTACGTCACCACATATATTGTAGTCTGCCAACGCTTTTAATTCCACTGTAAATGCAGAATTAAAAGAATTAGCTCCTTCCACGGCATGATCGGCAATTCTTCCGTCTTCTTGGATGAACCCATCAGGCTTATCGAACACTCGGGTTTTGACTGAAATCCCCAATTCAGGAATAACCGTGATCCCAGGAACCTGAATAGGCACGTCTAGATCTTCAGGAGGAGGCGGGTAAAAACCTATATACCCATCGTGTTTGTGGGCTATCACTCCCCCAGGTAAAGTCAACGTGCTTTCGTTTTCGTCCAAAAGCCGGATCACATGCCGAATATGCAAATTCTCAGTTTGTTCAGCACATTCTCGCCACGCAGATTCCAAAACCCTCGAACTTATAGCTTTTGGTAGGTTTGCCAAATCTCCCTCGTCTACAAAAGTCATTCTGCCCTCTTTGAATGAAATGCGCTTAAAAGCGCAATCCGCTACATGCTCTAAATACTCTGCATCCCACCGCAAAACTTCTGCAGTTTGGGATAGCACCTCAACGATAGATGGATTGAATAACTCTTTCATTTCAGGAATAATTTTGTGCCTTACTAAATTTCTTGTGTACGCTAAATCAAAATTATATATATCTGTTATTACCGGAAGTCCTTTTATTCGGCAATATTCTTCAATTTCATCTCTAGGTATATAAATAATAGGACGTATTATTTCCCCTTTTACTGGAGGTATTCCAGCCAAACCTTGGGTACCTGCTCCACGCACTAATCTCATTATGACCGTTTCGGCTTGATCATTCATGTTGTGTCCTACAGCTATCTTGGAGCCTCCGACTTCTTGGCTTAGGTCGAAAAGAAATTGGTACCGGGCTATTCTCCCGGCTTCCTCAACTCCTACTCCCAGTTCTTGGGCCAAATCGAAAACTTGTGCGTGACCGATAGTCACAGGTACATTTCTGGACCTGCAAAATTCTGCGACGATCTCCGCATCTTTATCAGCTTGCTCGCCTCGCATGTGATGATGAAGATGCCCTACGTGAATGGTGAAATCCAATTCACGAGAAAGACAAAGAAGGCTATCGAGCAAACACATAGAATCGGGGCCCCCCGACACAGCACATATTACAAGATCCCCGGCGCGGATCATGTCATGCTTTTTTATCGTTTGCCTAACTTTATTTATAACTTCAGTTACCAAATCTGAAGTCGTCTGAATCACCCCTCTGCCAACTTCTCATTAAGATCGTCGGTATTCTAACCCTACAAGATTGAAAACGGGAAAGGTAAACGCAATACCCTTTCCAGGTTCCCTAAGTTTGCCGGCTTCTACAATCGCGTTCAAGATGTTTTCTACTTCAAATTCTCTGCATAGAATCAGAATGATCTCTTTAGATGACTCTACATGCAGGTGGTGAAACATCTTTTGAACCTCTTCTTGCCCCGTTCCCCTACCGAACAATATGGTAGCACCAGCAGCGCCAGACTGTTTGGCCTTGTCCACCACAACATCAGCCTTGCCGCGTTCAACTACGGCAACTATCGCATGTATCTCATTCATATCACCAATCTCCTCTCCTTGACTATGCGAACCTTTTAGCGCAATATCCGTAGCAAAAGTTTACGGTACAACTGCCCCATCGTAATATCTCGAAGTAAGCCAAAGGTGCTCCATACATGTTTATCAAATCCTGCTTAATATTCCCAACACAAGGACAGTTACCATAGTACCCAAAGAAGTCAGCCCAACAAGCCCGAATCCATGTAGGAGCGGGTCCGCTCCTCCCACTGAATATGCAAGCCCAATAGCAATTGCCATATTGATCGGTATGTTAACTGGCCCTGTAGTCGCGCTAGCTGCGTCGAACGCTATGCCCACAAACTCCTCAGGAGCAAATAGTATAAGTACAGTTGTTATAATTAAAATCGGTATTATCATGTTCCGCGATGGAATATTGTTCAATATTTTCAAAAGACCCAGAGCCATGCCACTTCCTACCCCTATAGCCACAGTATGAATCAGGATCTTCTGCCTAATGGCGCCAATAGATACCTCTTCCACTTCAGCCGCAAGGGCTTGTAAACCTGGTTCTACAAGCGTAGATGCATATCCTATCACAAAAGCGATTATGATAATAAAGACCTTGTTATCTAGTAAAACCAGGTTTCTCCCTACTTCTTCTCCCATGGGAATGAGACTCAAGGAGATGCCTTCTAGAAAAAAGAATAACCCCAGTATGACAAAGGCCAATCCGACGCCAAAAGAACGAACATTTGGGATAGACCTTTTTAAGATCAGCACTTGACATACTATGAGCATCAACATAAGTGGTAGAACGTTTCTGGCAGCCTCCCACAGGCTCTGCACAAGTTCAACAAAAATTCTCATAACACACTTCCTTTCTCATGCATGTAACCGAACCCTTATTCATTTGCAGGAAACAGCATCTCCTCTTTCTTTTTCACAAATCGTAAATTTAAAAATCTGGCTTCTGTATCTTAGAATCCTTCCGCCATCTTAGCCTTTTCATGCAGTAATTCTGTGTACTTGGAACCTGCACCCGTGTTAAGAACCAGCACAGGGTCATCTGGACCTACCAGGCCTCGTTCCCTTATGATTTTGGCCGCTCTCACTGCCGCAGCCCCTTCAGGGCATATGAGCATGCCTTCTCTTTTAGACACTTCTTTCCACGTTTCAAGGATCTCCTCATCGGTAACCGATACTGCAGTGCCTCCAGACGATCTCACCGCATCTAAAATCAAAAAATCCCCTAATGCCGAAGGGACTCTAATTCCCGCCGCGATAGTGCTTGCCCCTTCAAAAAACTCCGCCCTGTCCTTCCCCTCTAAGAAGGCTCGCACAATAGGAGAACAGCCTTCGGCCTGGCAAACTACCATCTTGGGAAGATCCCCTTCAATCAATCCGGCCTCTTTGAGTTCTAGAAAGCCTTTCCACATACCTATTAGCCCTACTCCGCCACCGGTAGGATAAATTATGGCTGCAGGAAGCTTCCCCTTAAAATCTTGGAAAATCTCTAGGCCCATGGTCTTCTTGCCTTCGATCCTATACGGTTCTTTGAGAGTAGCTACTTGAAACCACCCTCGTTCCGCGACCAATTTGCTTACAAACTTGCCGGCATCAGAAATGAGCCCTTCAACCAAATACGTGTCTGCACCGTACGCTAGGCATTCTGCCTGAGTAACTAAAGGGGCATCCTGAGGCATGGCTACTACCATCCGCAGTTTGGACCTGGCTGCATAGGCAGCCCAGGCCGCTCCAGCGTTACCTGCAGTAGGCATGGCGAGGACTTTGGCTCCAAGCTCTTTAGCTTTAGAAACACCTACCGCTGCGCCCCTCGCTTTGAAAGTACCTGTAGGGTTCAACCCTTCATCTTTTATGTATAGATTGTTGAGCCCATACATCTTGCCTATCTCACACATTTTAAGCACTGGAGTCCCGCCTTCTCCTAAGGTAACGGCGTTCTCAACCGAGTTCACAGGCAAAAGTTCCCAATATCGCCACAAACCTTTGGGACGCTGTGTCCAAAGGGCCGGATCGAACTCCTTTTTGAAAGAATCCAAATCGTACTTGGCAAGAAGGGGTCCTCCGCAAACGCAAGTATTTTGAAGCACTGTAGGATCGTACGTTGCGTGACATTGGGGACATTCTAATTCCCGAAAATACGTGACAGGCGGTGCGGCTTTGCAAACCTCAAATAATCTGGCTATGTCATTCATAAAGGATATCTCCTTTCTCGATGTTCTGATTAATCAATCGCATTTTCTATATACCCTACAAAACCTTTGATGCTGTTTTCGAGAAAATATGTTTCCCTAATACCTATGTCCTCAGGTAAAGTACAGAAATCTCCTAATAGAGGGTCTTCTTGCAGAAGTCTTTCTAATATGTGATTTAGAAACACATCTCCGTAAGGACAGAACTCGGCCCGAGAACCAGACGCTTTCAAAAACTCTTCCCATATCACATCTTTCCATAAGCCTAACTGCTTTAACTCGCTAACCAAAAGACTTCTATCGCGTGTGTATCCAAAGTGCCCGTAACATATAAGGTCAGGCTCCAATTGCATCAAGGTCTTGAGCGAATCTATGTATATGTCGTAGAAGAACCGATGAGGAGTAGCAGGTCTTAGGTATACGCTTTCAATCCGATTTTCGCTTCCTGTCAAATCAGATGTGCCTACCGTCTCTCCCAGATAAATACCAGCCGCTTCACCCAAGAACAAGACTGTTTCATCTCCTAAATGCACAAGGTACGATTGATGGTGGGAAGCATGCCCAGGGGTAGGGATAATTTCCACTTCGCCAGGAAAATGTTGAGATTCCCGGACCCCTTTCAAACTTAAGTCCGCACCATCCTCTAAGATCACACTTGCAGGTACTGGTTTTATGGACCCGTATGCGTAAGCTAGATCGCCTAAGGTGTCGATACTTCCTTTCCAGAGACTACTGGGATCGACCAAGTGAGGTCGGCCTCTGGGGTGGACTAAAACCTTTGCGTCAGGGAAAGCTTCTATAAGTTCGCCCAGCCCTCCAGAGTGATCTATGTGAACGTGAGTTAAAAGGACAAATAACTCTTTCCCTCTTTCGTATTCAGACGTTATACCCATTTCACATAGGCTTTGAATCAAAGAAGATATCGTCTTAGAGGGTCCTACATCTACAAGTAAGTTCCATCTTTCAGTAACAACTACATACGAAGTAAGAAAATCCCTAAATCCTGATAGAAACAATCCTTTATCCTGTTCTTTGCTTTCATTTCCCTGCTCACACTCGTTACTTATGGGAGCCGGCAATATCACGCGGAATACGTCACCTTGGGAAGTAGAGAAAATCTGCGTTACCGAAAAACCGTCAAGCCGCATGCGTTTAATCACCGCCTATCCTGGAAATGTTCTAACTAGGTAAGATAACCACCTTAATGTTTCACTTTCTGTGTAACTTGGCTCTCACTCCAAAGCGAGGCCCGGTTTAAGCTTAGTGATATAATCAGAATAACGCAACATAAAAACAAAGGGCAGCGTAGTTTGTGTCACCTCTATCATGGGCAGGAACATTTAATAGACACGCAGCGACCTACTCGAACAGAGGAAGTGAAAAAATGGACGCCGTAGTTATTGGACAAGGTGCTGCAGGACTCGCCGCTGCTTTAGTTTTATCTCAAGAGGGAGTTGGAGTTACTTCCATTTCAAAGACTCAGCCTGGCAAAGCCACTTGCACTGTGTACGCAGGCGGTGGTTTTACCTTGGGCGTAGGCGGACTAAGCACTCAAGATCACAAAGACGCAACGCTTAGAACGGGCAGGAATCTAAGCGTTCCCGAACTTCTGGACGTTTTCGCGCAACAAGCCCCCTCCATAATTCCATTTCTGGACCATGTAGGTGTACCCTTTAGTATTTACCGTGGAGGGCTAAGCATAGAAAAGGACCCTTCTTTCCCTCTATTGGGAGGTAAACCCCTTATCGATGCGCTCTACAACAAATGTGTGGCTAACGGCGTTCGCTTCTTACCGAATACCATAGCTACTAAACTCATCTCTCACGATAAAGGAATTTGCGGAGTCGAGGTGCTCAAGCGCCAAACAGGAAGCATCTCAATCATAGATGCTCAATCTGTAGTACTAGCTACTGGCGGTGGCGGAGCTCTATATGAACGTACTGATAATCCGCCGAGGATAACAGGGGACGGATATATGTTGGCGCTAAATGCAGGTTGCCATCTGTTGGACATGGAATTCGTTCAGTTTTACCCAATCGGTATTGATATCCCAGGTGGTGCCCATTGGTTCATGGATTTAGGAATAATTGATATTGCAAGGCTTACCGACGCTAATGGGGATCCCTTCTTAGATACATTGCTAAAACAAGAAGGTATATCTTCAGGAAGAGAAGCAAATCTCTTTCTAAGAGACAAGTGCACGGTAGCAATCGCACTTCAAAACAGAAAAAGCCAAACTCTTTTGCACCTTGAAGATATTCCAAAAGAACGGTGGGAAAATGATGACTATCTGAAAACGATCATGAGAATGTTTCCCAAATCTAATCCTCCATGGCAGGGTCCAGTGCCTGTAAATCCCATCCAGCACTACTTTCCGGGAGGAATAGCAATAGGCCCGAACGCCGAAACTGAAATCCCCGGTCTCTTCGCTTGCGGAGAGGTAACGGGCGGTATTGATGGCGCCAACAGAGTAGGCGGAAATGCGCTTACAAACTGCTTATTATTTGGAATAATAGCTGGAAAATCTGCAGCGGCACATGCAAAGGGCGAAAATATCCAGCCTCTGAAACTCGGTGAACGCACGACCAGAATAGGAATTTCTAAGCTGCAGATTTCACCCTTAAGTTCATGTCTCAAGTGTAAAGAAAATGGGGTGACGCCAAAATTTGTACGTCAGTCTATTCAGGGCTTTGCATCCCAACATCTACAACCAGTGCGTTCAGAAGAGCAGTTGAGGACAGGTATATCCGATCTGGACATGCTAGCCGAGCTCGTCAATAGGCAAGTAGCCTGCTCTCCAAGGGAGGTGCTTCTGTGCGCAGAAAACCTCGGCCTCTGGTGTACGGCAGCTGCTGTGGCCTTTTCTGCCTATGCCAGGCAAGAATCGAGGGGATCCCATTTCCGAACAGATTTTCCTGAAGAAAACCCTGCTTTCGAGAAAAACATCTACATACGTATGGGATGAATATGTAGGTCTAGACTTCCATGGGCAAACTGTGATAACATTTTTTAACATGCGCTCACTAAATTTCACCTGTGTTTTTGGTGTTCATGATCGCCAGATCAAAATTGGCATTGACGTGCAGCGGCATAGGAATAGGAGTGTTATAACCCTTGAACCGATCACCCAACTCATCCCCTCAACCGATCCCGTCCCGCTATAGTAGTAAAGAGAACGCAAGCGCCCATAAGCGCCGAGAACAAAGCGAACACCGATATGCAAATCGCTTGATCACAACAAACCTCAGTGGGCGTAAAGCCCTTTACCAGGGAATATACTTTCTTTCAGTTGCCGCAATTGGACTTACTCTTTGCATTAAGATGCTAATTTCCAACAGTCTACCCGACATGGGCACTACAGCGCTGCTAGCAGTCCTTGGACTTATCTCATATCATTTGCCGGTGTCGCTACCGTCAGGGGTACAAATCAATCCCGGTTTCCCCTTGCTCATGGCTGCGCTATTTCGCCACGGTATCGCCTGTGCCATCATAGTGATTGTCCCTTCTATGCTGCTTCACTTTTGGACCAGAAATCACGGGCTAACCAACTGCCTTTTCAATGCAGGGCAGTTCACGTTGAGTCTCTATGCGGCCATGGCTGTAGGAATGCGTATGGGCTGGAGACCAGGAATTCCTGCTACCGATAAAGATGTGGTTACAATAATTCTTATGATATTAAGTTACGATGTAGTCAACAATCTGTTCCTTACTGGGGCAAATCTGTTCGAAAACCCAACCTCTTTTACCCAATCCTTCGCAAAAACGTTTTTCACAGATCGCAAATGGGTAATGGGAGTCCGGACATTTTTAACCGTAATTGCCATGGTGCTTTGTTCTTATATGGGCAATCTCGCATTCCTTATAGTATTCATCGGGGTTATGGTGCTTCGGCGCCAAAACGAATTCCAAAAGGAGTTGATTGAAAGAACTCGGGAAAGTCTGACAGACCCCCTCACCGGCGTTTACAACGTAAGATACGTTAGAATGTGGATAGAAACAGAATTTCCCAGATTAGCAGCCAAAAAAGAGCCATGTGCGATTTTATTTATAGACGTGGATAACCTAAAGCATATAAATGATGTATATGGTCACGAGATAGGCAATTGTCTGCTCCGCCATCTGTCCGAGGTGATGAGGAAAAACATACGGGGCGAAGATATTTTAGCACGGTATGGCGGTGATGAATTCATAATCCTGTGCCCTGGAACAGACGCTCGAGGTGGATTCCTAGTTGGTGAGAGAATCCTGTCAGCTGCACAGAGTCAACCTGTATGCTCAGATGAGGTGGAAATCGCTTTAAATCTCAGCCTAGGCGTAGCTTCGTGGCCCGCACATGGAGATACACCATACGATGTAATTCGGATGGCCGACAAGGCCATGTACCTCTCTAAAAGAAGGGGAGGTAATAGAGTGATGTTGGCTGACGAACTGTAATTCCGGCTCCTTTGCCAATAGTCGTATTTAAGCCTACTACCTGCGCTCTCAGATTCATTTATTAACTCACAGAAATATCTCGCAAAATATCTCGATTCCTGCTTGACAAATGGGGTCTATCGTAATAGACTTGTCTCGGTTGGTTTATCGTAATAGACCAGGGAGGTATTAATATGGGTGAGGAGAAGTACAAATTGTTCGACGCGGAACATAAGTTCATGGACATCGTCTGGAATCATGAACCCATTAACTCAACCGAGCTATGTAAGATCTGTAATGAAAAACTTGGGTGGAAAAAATCTACTACGTATACGATGATAAGGAAACTATCAGATCGAGGCGTTTTGGAAAACAAGGACGCAACTGTGAGAGCGCTGGTGAAACGCGAGGAAGTTCAACAATACGAAATCGAGGCTCTACTGGAGAAGGCTTTTGACAATTCGATTCCTGCTTTTGTGGCTGCTTTTCTAGACGCTCAGACCCTAACGGAAGAGGAAATTCGCGAGATCAAGAAAATGATTGAGGAGGCATCGAAATGACCAGCGTATTTTTGAAGGTGCTGAGCATGACTGCAGTAGGCACGTTAGTGGCCCTTTTTGTCATGCTAGTACGCCCTCTCCTTAGAAAAGCCCCAAAGGTTTTCTCTTACGTCCTTTGGTTAGTAGTCTTGTTTCGGTTAATATGCCCCTTATCTATAGAAAGCAACCTGAGCATAGTACCAGTGCCGCAGGTAACCGATAAAATCCATTCAGCAGTTATCCAATCTGCAGATCCTTCTAACATACCCGTTCAAGACGGAATCCAAATTGTAGAACCTGTAGCACCTGAACCAGGGAATGCTGTAGAATATGAAGCCCCATCAGAGCCTTGGTCTCCTCCTGAGTCGTCTAGCGCCACCATTTGGCATGCGCTCTCTCGAGTGTGGTTAGTTGGGGCAACGGCAGTTTTGGGGTATGGCATATACTCTTACTTTAGGCTAAAACGAAACCTCACATTCGCCACTTTGGTAGAAGGAAACATATACGAAGTCGATACCATCTCATCGCCTTTCGTATTGGGCATCCTCTCCCCAAAGATATACATCCCTGTGACAGTGCAAGGAGAAGAGAGAGAATATGTCCTTAAGCACGAAGAATATCACATTAAGCGGATGGACCATATAGTAAAAGCCCTTTACTTCCTGGCTCTCGCCATTCACTGGTTCAACCCTATCGTGTGGCTTTCTTTTTCTCTTATGACAAAGGACATGGAAATGTCATGCGATGAAATGGTATTAAGCCGTTGGGGAAAAGATATTAGGGCTGATTACTCTACATGCTTGCTAAACATGTCCATAAATCAGAGGTTCGCATCTCCTTTGGCCTTCGGCGAAAACAACACCAAAAGCCGTATAAAGAACGTTGCCGGCTATCGAAAACCTTCATCATGGCTAATGATCATAAGTCTTCTAGTTGTAGTCTCGGTCATTATTGTGCTCGCAGTAAATCCCAAGAAGCCTATATCATATGAAAACTCAGAATTGGGATTCTCCTTAGAGTTTCCGTCCGAATGGGAAGAACGGTATGTCGTAGAAGAACACGAAGATAGCGTAGTCATATACTGCAAAAAAGTGTATGACGAATGGGAGCATGAAGGAGGCCGCCTCCTAACAATACAAAGACAGATCGGAGAACTTATAGATGAGGAAGATATTGCACAATCACCCGCTCCCGCAAAGATGTTGCTGCAGGGAAATGGTTATACCTACTATGCAACATTTGCTTCTGATGTACAGTATCCCCCTGACAATAGCGAACTTGCGAAAGAATACTTATCACTCGAAGAGCAACTTGACCTGGTGTGTAAGAGTATCGCCTTACTCGGAGACACACAACCTGTAGCGAAAAATGAGGGTTTCAAAGTTTTGGGAACAGCCTTCTTCAAACTTGAGGTACCAGAGGATTGGGACCTGAAACGTGCCCAAGACCATCCTGTGGCGTGGGATATATGGGTAGATGAAAGCAACATAGGACAAATCAAGATGATACCTTACAATACAGAAGTCATCGTAGAAAACGGTAGCATCGATGATTACAACATCGCACGTTTTGCCGATGAATACCAACGCCAGGCCGCCTTAATTGTGCACCGTGACTATGCAGACGACGCGATCATGGAAAAAATCAAAGACACATTTGAGTGGACAGACGGCTATTTCACAGTAATAGACTTAATGTCAAACGCCAACATTTACGTTGAAAGAGGCGGCACAAGGCTATTTGGTAAAATCGAAAATGTAACTATAGAAGACTCTGGTCCCATATCCGTTGAAGTAACTCTTTCAGAGCGAATAGCAGACGATCAAAGCCCATCAGGCTATAGATTCGAAGACCTTAACGAAACAAAAACCTTGACAGCAGATTGGATACCAAATATAGTCCCGCTCGCTCCTCCTGACTACACTACCTATGGGAGATATGACATATATCTCCTAGACACAACATTTATCGAGGCCCATCCGGACTACAAAGACTTCTACTACGAATTCATATTAGATTCAGGAGGGAACCTAACCATACTATTTCAAGTCGCGGACTGAACCAAAAGAGCAAAAGAAAAGCAAAAGGGACGGGGGTTTCTGCTTCAGCCCTAGATTAGAAAGAAAAGGCTACGTCAATAATCTGTAGCCTTCTTTTTTTAATCTACGGTATCAACTATCGATTTCTTTCGATGGCTGCTTCACGTTCCTTCTCAAGTCGTGACAGAATACCAGCAATCCTACCATCGGGATAAATGGATTGGTACTTCGCTAAGATTTCGCTGAATTCGTCTGTCACATCATGCCACGCAACATCCGCTGAGGCAATTGCACGGCAAAGTTCATCTACGGCCGTATCATTTCCGCTTGAACCACCTCTTGCCTTTTGATCCCCAATTAGCGCCATATAGGTTAAGACTGTATTTGGCGCTTCCATAAATCGTTCATAAAGTACCTCTGCGGAACCCTCTGAGCCGGCGCCGTCAGTGTAAAGATAGTAGGCAATAAGCTCGCCAAGAATATACTCTGAGAAATCAGGCATAGATACGCACCTAAGCTGGTCATCGGTAATGCCGTAATCCTTAGGATCTATGCTAACTACGCCCCATGAAATGTCTTCGAAGTCGGCCCTTATTATTGCCACAGCCCCAATCATATCTTCCCCGACCAAAGACCCATCATCGGAGCCAGCCGGAGAAACGCAACCGCTCACCCCTATACACATCACTATTGCCAAGAAAATTGCCGCAACATTTTTCATTTATGATCAGCCCCCAGACCTTTCCTCGAAGAATCGTATGAGTAACCCTGTGCTCCCATTTTTCCCCTGCGTTCAGTAGAAATCCGATTCTAGCCTATCACAGAATTGGAGAAGAGCTTTCGAAGAAACATCAAATACCCGCTCGGCTCAAATACCTTGAGCCCAACTGTAGACAGAAACACTGAGACACTGTACGATATTTCAGACAACGACAACCTTTACGCAGCATGTATTCGATGCAGAGTCTTCCATCCATTCTGGTTGATGAAAGCCTAGGGAGAGAGTCAAATGTTTATCCAAAAAGACAATCTGGTCATTCGCCATGCCACTCAAGGGGATGCCCGGATATTGGGCAACTGGTGGCGAGATGGCACCATCATGGCCCATGCAGGATTCCCACATGGGCTAGACGTAAGCGATGAGGAAATTGCATCGAGTCTTTCGACTGACTCTGATGACACGCGCCGCCGATTGATCATAGAGGTAGATGACAAGCCTATAGGAGAGATGAGTTATCGCAACAAAGGAAACAAAATTGCAGAGATCGGCATCAAGATTTGCGACAGCACTATGCAAGAAAGAGGATACGGTACTCGGTTCCTCTGCATGTTAATTGAAGTTTTACTGTACGAGCAAAGATACGAAAAAATCACTTTGGATACTAACCTAGAAAACACACGCGCTCAGCACGTGTACGAAAAGATCGGCTTCCGAAAGGTCTCGATTAATCACAATTCGTGGAAAGATCAACTAGGCCGTCCACAATCATCGGTCGAATACGAACTAACAGAAGAAGATTATGTCCGCCAGACAGGGCCTTATGATACTACCTGCAAATCAAGGGCAAACTGTTGACGTCCTTCTCGCCTTTGCATATAATTAGCCTTGCCATGGTTGGCGGCGTAGCTCAGTTGGCTAGAGCATACGGTTCATACCCGTACGGTCACTGGTTCGAATCCAGTCGCCGCCACCAACATTCTAAGGGCCATTAGCTCAATGGTAGAGCATCCGACTCTTAATCGGGGGGTTACAGGTTCGAGTCCTGTATGGCCCACCACCTAATGATTCGCGTCGTAATAATCAAACCACGCCAACATTCTCTCAAATCGGTCAAACTTATGGGATGGCGTCGTAAACCCATGAAACTCGCCAGGGTATCGAACCATAACCGCAGTTTTGTGTAGTCTCTTTAGAGACAAATAGAACTCTTCAGACTGGGAAATAGGGCATCGTAAGTCCCCTTCGCCGTGTATAAACATAATAGGGGTTTCAACGTTCTCCACATATGCTATGGCAGATCTTTCAAAATATTTGTCTCTGATCTGCCAAGGAAAACCTCCACAATGGTGCTCCATAAACAGTGGGATATCAGTTGTCCCATACATGCTATATCTATCTGAAATTATGGCTCCTGCAATCGCAGCCTTAAACCTATTTGTTTGGGTTACAATCCAGCTGGTCATAAATCCGCCATACGACCAACCTGTGACAAACAACCTATCTGGATCTCCTACACCCATATCGACCACATGATCAACTGCAGCCATAATATCTTTGAAATCGCTACCGCCCCAATCGCCACCGCACGCATAGGCAAACTTCTGCCCGTACGATTCGGAGCCGCGGGGATTTACATATACTACAGCATATCCCTTGCTAGCAAATATCTGGCACTGAAACATGAAAGCGGAACCGTACGTTCCATGAGGACCACCATGAATGAAAAAGACCGTCGGATATTTCTTGCCCTTTTCATAGCCTGCAGGATAAATCAACCACCCATCGATGTCCCAGCCCTCATCCCCTTTATAGGTGAAACGTTCACAACAACCTAGATCAACTTCCTTCAGCCACAAATTGGACTCGAGAAGCTCAGTCAGCGCTGAATCTTTTTCATCAAAATTGAACATGTACAGACTATCGGTTTCTGACGGAGATCCTACTTGCAGGATCGTCTTACCACCGCCTACCCGTAAACCTAGAACGTTTCTCAATGGGTCATGCCACAAGCACTCCACTTCGTATTTTCCAGTTTCAGCATTTAGCACCGCCTCCCATAGGCCGGTAGCACCTTTATCACAAACCAAAAGAAGCAAAGACTCTTCGTCCTTCCAAGCAAAAGGCAGATCTTCCCCAATGTAACTTACGTCAGAGCTCACGTGATCGCCAACAGGCCTGTCTAAGTCCTGAGTTACGTTGTGAGCGTCTGTAAGACACAAAGGGGCGGGAAGCGAAAAAACTTCGCCAGCTTCTAGTCTATGAAGAAAATCTTCCACCTCAAGCACCCACAAACTAGCGCTTGTTGAACTACCATAGGATCCATCGGTACCTACAAATGCGATTTTGCTACCGTCGGGAGACCACACTGGACACCTAATGTACCCTTTGCCATCTAAGATTTGGATCATCCTACCAGTAGATACCTCAACCAGCCATAGATCTTGCTTCTCCATATAATCTGCATCATCGCATCTTAGAGCTGTGATGACCAAATATTTGCCGTCTGGAGAAAATCTGGGTTCGACATGATCATAATCACCACAGGTAAGCCTGCGTACATTACCTTCAATTTCTCCTGATTCAGGTTGTGCATCAGGCACCGAAACTACGAAAATGTGGCTTCTAAGATCACCTAGATAACCAACACCGTCGAAACGATACGTAAACCGATTTATAACTTTCACATCTGAAATCCGCTCGTGAGCCGAATTATCTTTTCCTTCGGGCACATGTTTATCTAAGAGTGCCTGTTTAGCCTGATCTTCGGCGCGTTTTCTATCCCAATCAGGAGCACCAGGGTATGGAACCCATGTGTAACTTTTAGTGAAAGCCCTAGACACAAAAACGATGAACCGGCCATCGGGAGACCACACTGGAGGCCCCATCACACTTTGCTCCGTTTTTGCAAGCCACGGCTCACCTCCCTCCGCTTCCATTATCCATATCTGAGCCTTACCAGAACGATCAGACACGAAAGCAAATCTTTTCCCATCAGGTGACCACCTAGGAAACCTATCTTTACCTGACGCAGTGAGTTTCTTAGGTTTACCCCCTTCAGTGTCGACCATCCAAATATTAGTCAGTTCACCATCTTCCTTTTTATCTGCCTGGGCTGCCACAAAAAGGACCCTAGAACCGTCGGGCGATATGTGGGCATCCCCATGCTTTCTGAATTTATAGATGTCTTCGGGTGTAAGCGTTCTCGGCATTTAACTCCCTCCCCCATATTAAGTTGGATCTAAAAAACCTGGGTCTTCTGTATACACTTCTTTCGCTTAAACTCCCTTTTTCTCCTTGCTCAAAGACCGCTCATAGTAACATAGGATATTCCTACATCCTGAAGTACAATGATACTAAGCACATATGAGCAAGAAAGAACAGGAGGTTATTTGCACATGCCAATTGAGTTCAGACTTGAACGCTTATCCAGACACAGATTTGAAAAGCAAGCTTTCGACAAGGCCATATTGGTAACTGGTGCGACTGAAAACCATGCCTACCATCTGCCTATGGGAACAGATACATTTGCCGCGTATGGGGTTGCCGAACAGGTAGCCGCCAAGACTCCAGGAACCCTTCTATTGCCGCCAATTCCTTTTGGCGTAAGCGACGGTCTCATGCCCTATCCTTTCACCATAACTGTTACGCCAGAAACTATGGCTCAAGTTATATTCGAGATCATAGAATCATGCATACAGCAGGGGATAAGCCGTTTCTTGATCATAAACGGGCACGGAGGCAACAATTCTGCCATTGATATGGCGGCGCGAAAAATAAAAAAGACCTTCCCATCGGTGAAACTCGCTGCGTCCATGGCATGGTGGATCTCTGGACCTAGACTTTGCCCAAAAGGCACCTTCAGTGAGGATTACGGTATAGGACATGCAGGAGAGGCAGAAACTTCTGTAGCCCTTTATCTAGTACCTCACCTTGTTGATATGAATGTGGCTGAGGGCGAATGGCCTCAATCCCCAAGAGAAATAAAACTATTCACAACTATTCCTGAAACATCCAAAACCGGCGCTACTGGCGACCCCAAAAAAGCAACCTCTGAAAAAGGACGATTAATCGTTGAATGCTTGTCAGACTATTTGAGCAAGTTTCTCATAGAAATGGACAACACAGACTGGAACTTTGTGCGGGATGATTGGTCTTTTCTAGACGTCTAGGCGGATGAAATAATGGTGCCGGGGGCGGGACTCGAACCCGCACGGGCTCAAAGCCCAGGGGATTTTAAGTCCCCATTGTCTACCCGTTCCAACACCCCGGCTTTTCGCTAGATCTCTCGACGGGAACCCCGTCCTCCTCGTTTCGAGTCTACGTTCTTTTTGAGGTCTGCTTGACGCTCCTCGCTTTCTTTCATGAATCGAGCAACTTTCTCTTCAAAATCCGCCTTGTTACTCCGGGATTCAACAACAGAACGCCTTTGATAATCTGGATTAGCCTGTTTTATACTCAATCCTATTCTTCCCGAATCATCCATAGACAAGATTTTGACTTTAACTGTATCGTTCTTCTTCACATAATCGTTTATATCTTTTACATACTCATCAGCGATTTCAGAGATGTGAACCAACCCTGTTCTGCCATCGGGCAGCATCACAAATGCACCGAAATTTGTCACTCCAGTAACTACTCCCTCTACAATCGCTCCTACTTCGAGGGCCATACCTTGTACATTCCTCCTAGGTTATTTTGATAAATTTGACCATCTTTACGTGCAGCTTGATTGCATTTCCAGAATATTAGCAAGCGCTTGTATCTGTCAATACTATCTGCCAACGTACAACCTAGATATTATTCTAACTCTTTTGCCAATAAGATTCCACTTATACCGCTCATTGTGCTTATGCTCACAGGAAAACTTTTCTGATTCAATTCCCACTCTTTCTGAGATCTAAGCTAAACCCTCTGGTAGAAAATACGATTCTGTTATAAAATACATTTGTACAAAGTTTGTCCACAATTTGTGGATAGATTGTGGATAACTCAGGAGAACAACCATGCAGATCGAAATCCGCGGCGTCGAAAAATTAAGTTTTAGAGAACGACAAGTAGTAGTCCTAAAAGAAACTGGCCATTCAACCCAAGAAATAGCCGAGAGACTTGGACTGAGTCAGTCTACTGTAGCAACCCTATACAACAGAGCCAAAACCAAGGGCTACGAGGTTGTTATCGTTATTTCAGGTGATCCATTGAATCTGTTTGGCGGCGAAGAACCATTGGAGGAATAACCCATGCATAACACAGAACGCAAGAAAACCGGTGCCCGTAAATTCCGTGGCTTCTGGGTGCTCATTGCGCTTGTGGTGGTGAGCTTCGCAATAAGGCAGACAGAGGTCATACGTATAAAAAGACGGATTGAAGAGGTTAAGGCCGAAATTGACTATTTGCGCATTTCTAATAACGCCTTGGAACAACAAATCGAAATAATGAAAACGCCTGAGTACATCGAAGAAATTGCCAGAGAAAAACTGGGGCTGGTTATGCCTGGAGAGGTACAGTATATACCTATCAAAAACCATACTAAAGAATAATCACAAATAGTCTGGCTCGAGAGCTTCAGCATCGGATATATTGGACACATCTGTTGAGGATAAGTTTTTGTATAGCGATGGGGCAGTTTTTTTGTCAGCGCTTTCAGCCAACCCTGTAACTTCTACAACAATCTTTCTGGAACCGTAATTGACTTCTATAATGTCGCCTACGTCTACATTAGTTGAGGGCTTGGCAGTACGACCATTTTTCTTAACGTGGCCACCGTTGCAAAGCTGCTGAGCCAAATTCCTACGCTTAACTATTCGCGTAACTTTTAAGTACTTATCTAATCGCACTGCCAACCCTCTCAAATCTTAAACGAAATTACTCGATCTTTCCGCTTACGGCGTCCTTTAAACCTTTACCTGGCTTGAAAACAGGTACCTTCCCTGCGGGGATTTGGATAGGCTCCCCTGTACGTGGATTGCGGCCTTCACGAGCCGCCCGCTCTCTCACGCTAAAAGTGCCAAACCCCAGTATGGCAACTGGCTCATCCTGGGCGAGGCTTTCCTGAACTACTTCGATGAAACCGTTTATTGCCTTCTCTGCGTCCTTTTTCGTTAACCCCGATTTTTCCGCTACCTTAGATACAAGTTCTGATTTGTTCACTTGATGGATCCCTCCGTCTGATAATTTTATTTGACTTACATACGGAAATCCCTTTCCCACTATAAAACACCTGGCTGAGTCGTATAGCATCATTTGGTGTAATCGTGGCCCTAAAAGCCCAGAACTACTGTATTTTACATTCTAGTTGTTAGTTTACCATCAAAAGCCTTAAGTTACATCACATATCTCATATATTTTCACGTTTCTTTGCCCGTTCCCACAACGCATCAAGATAATCTAGCCCAACATCTTCAATGTTCAGGTTTTCCTGCTCCAGATATGACTCAACCTGCCTGAATCTTTGCCCAAATTTATCGATAGCGCTTGAAAGGGCAATTTCTGCATCAACACCCAGGTGCCTTGCCAAATTTACACATGCGAAAAGGAGGTCCCCAATTTCTTCTGCTATTTTTTCGCCATCGCCGTTTTCATAAGCTTCTTTAACTTCTGAAACTTCCTCTTCTACTTTTTCAAAAACCCCCTGGCAGTCAGACCAGTCAAAGCCAACCTTAGCTGCTAAAGTTTGCTGCTCCTGGGCTCTCATAAGAGCAGGAAGCCCTTTGCTAACCTCATCCATGAGAGATTGCCCCTCTTGGTATCGTCCAGGCTCCTTACGCTTTATTTCCGCCCACAGTTTCTCAACCTCTTCAGGGCTTTCCGCGTTAAGATCTCCGAAAACGTGGGGGTGCCTCCTTATAAGTTTGTCTGATATGCCATTTAGTACGCCGTCAAAAGTAAAATCTCCTTTTTCCTCACCTATAACAGCGTAAAGACCAACCTCCAGCATGAGGTCACCTAGTTCCTCTTGAAGGTCACCTGGATCTTCTTTCACAGCAGCCAGGGCGACTTCATATGCCTCTTCAAGAAGAAAGGGCACGAGCGTCTCATAAGTTTGGGCTCGATCCCATGGACAACCTTCAGGCCCTCTCAGTTTTCTAACAATGGATGTAAAACGCTGCCAGGCGTCTTCCAAAGGTGTACCTCCTCATTTTTGACTTAGGTGATCCAATAAAACATTTGCTATTTTAAGAGCCCTCTCTAGGGCCATATCCGCTGTCTCACTAGATAATATCACGTTTAGAGTAGAAAACTTTCCATCAAACCAACTTCCCGGAAACTCTCTGCTTATAGACTGTATTTTATCAAAAGGAAATAGATGGGGGACCTCCGCCCTAAAGGACAATCGCTGCTTCTCCGAAAAGAAGTCTCCTGTATAGTAAGATACGTAGGTTATACCTAAAAGCGCGCACATTATTTTCAACCTGGCCACATCCAACAAGTTGCGCGCTTCTTTTGGCAGATCTCCATACCTGTCTTCCAACTCTACCTCAATATCGTTTATGGTATCCAAATCTTGAGCCCCTGCTATGCGCTTGTAGAAGGCAAACCGGGTTTTAGAATCTGCAATGTAAGATTGGGAAAAGTAGGCATCGCACGGTATATCGACTGTTGCAGACATTTGTTCAGGCGCCTTTATGGTCTCTCCCTTTAGGTTCTTTACAGCTTCGTCAAGAAGCCGTATGTACATGTCATATCCTACTAGCTCCATGAAGCCATGCTGTTCAGGACCGAGAAGATTCCCAGCGCCCCTTATCTGCAAATCGCGCATGGCTAACTTAAACCCAGATCCCATGGAACTGAAATCGCGTAAAGCGGCAAGCCTTTGTTCTGCTTCTTGGGTGAGTACTCGAGACTCATGGTAGGTAAAGAATGCGTATGCGATCCTATTAGACCGACCTACCCTGCCTCTTAACTGATACAATTGAGCCAATCCAAGTTTGTCGGAATCTTCCACTATCAGGGTATTTACGTTGGGAAAATCAAGGCCTGACTCTATTATAGTTGTGGACACAAGCACATCATATCGACCCAGCAAAAAGTCTCGCATAGTTCGGGCAAGTTCCTTTTCTCTCATTTGCCCATGGGCTACCCCAATCCTGGCTTCCGGAACCCACGTCTGCAGTTTATGAACTACCCTGCTTATAGACTGCACCCTGTTATGGACATAGAAGACTTGTCCTCCCCTGCCCATCTCCCTGCGAACAGCCTGGGCTATTAACCCAGGATCATAGGGTATAACGTACGTCTCTACAGGAAACCTTCCCTCAGGAGGAGTTTCAATAATGCTCACATCCCTCAAACCTGTAATTGCCATGTTTAATGTCCTGGGGATAGGCGTGGCAGTAAGGGTTAACACGTCACAGGTAACCGACATCTGTTTTAACCTTTCCTTATCTGCTACGCCAAACCTGTGCTCCTCGTCTATAATCAAAAGTCCTAGGTCCTTAAACTTCACGTCTTTGCTTAGCAATCTGTGGGTTCCCACAACTATATCAACTGCACCTAGTTTTAGGTCATTTAGTATCTTCTTCTGTTCAGCAGGCGTGCGAAAACGGCTAAGCACCTCTACTGAAATTGGATAATCTGCAAACCGCCTGGTGAAAGTGGTGTAATGTTGTTCGGCAAGGATTGTAGTAGGAACTAAAACCGCAACCTGTTTTGACTCCATAACCGCCTTAAAAGCGGCTCTCATTGCCACCTCTGTTTTTCCATAACCAACGTCGCCGCAAAGAAGCCTGTCCATGGGATAAGGTTTCTCCATGTCTTCTTTTATTTCTGCAGTGGCCACAAGCTGGTCTTCGGTGTCTTCATATTCAAAAGCATCCTCGAATTCCTTTTGCCATACGGTATCAGGAGAATATGCATAGCCCTGGCGAGATTTCCTCTGCGCTTCGACAATCAAGAGATCTTTGGCCATTTGTTCTATAGACTTGTTGACCCTAGTCTTTATCCTTTGCCATTCCCCACTGCCAAGCCTTTGTAAACGAGGCTTGGCTCCTTCTGGTCCAACGTATTTTTCAATCATATGTACCTGGTCTACGGGAATGTATAAAGCATCGTTCCCTGCATATTTAATGTGAATGTAATCTCGGCTAGCATTATCTACAGTCTTGTTCTTGATCCCCATAAACTGACCTATTCCATGATTGACATGAACCACATAGTCTCCTACAGAAAGATCCTGCCAATCCAGGGTCGCTCTTTTGGCTTTTGGTTTTGTTCTACGTACTTTCTGCCCACCATATACCTCGTTCTCAGTGAAAATGCAAAGGTCTAAAGAGGGGCAATTAAAACCACTTTCGCCAGTTGCTATGGCCAAGGTCACTATTCCTGGCAGTGGGCGCTCTAAAATGTCATCTTGGATAGAAATAGGTACCTCTTCTTTTTCAAGCCATCTATGTACAGCGGTACGCCTTTCTTCATTCCCAACCAAAAGGACGACCCTCATATCATCAGACAAAAGTTCCTGAATTTCTTTCACCATGTCTTGCCATCTTCCAGCAAAACTCACCTGGATTTTAGTTTCCGCCTCGACTATCTCCTTAGGATTAAATCCTGGGTAACCTCTTGGAAAAGGAGCAAAACATAAGGAACAATCCTTCAACCTTGGTTCGATGAAAGCCGCAGGAAAATACACTGATGCATCCTCAGATTCCATAGCGCCAGCTATTATCCTGGCAGACGCTATTTCCGTTCCTATCTTTTCGAACTCCTTTAGAGATTCTAAACAACTATCGATCCCGTCAACCAACACCAAAGGTGGTTGTTTGAAATAGTCGAAGATTGTAACGCCTTCATTTCTGCCATCGTCTACAGCCAGAACATCTAACGCAGGAACCAAATACGCTTGTTTGATCTTTTCAAGTGAAACCTGGGTTTCAGGATCAAATATCCTAATAGAAACTATCTCATCTCCAAAGAACTCCAGCCTATAAGGATATTCAGAGATAGGGGGAAACACGTCTAGTATCCCGCCGCGAAGGCTCACCTCACCTTTGGTTTCTACAGAATACACCCGATCGTACCCAAATTTGACCAAGGTCCTTACCAGATTTTCAGGATCTGACATAGAGCCCAAAGTTAGACATAAACACCCTTCTTCAAATTTGTCCCTAGGCATAATCTTTCGCATAAGCGCAACTGCAGGCATAACCACAATGGGGGCTGGATCGTCTTGAGATACTAAATTTGCCAAAACCGAAACCCTTGTGCATATGGGCTCTTTGTTATCTAGACGTTCAAAAGGCATTACCTCAGCAGCCGGGAACAAAAACACCCTCTCAGAACCTAGAAGATCGCAAAGTTCTTTGTACGATATTACCGCCTCTTCTGGCTTGGGGTGAATTAAGACCGCAGGTAAACTGGCATTATGATAAATAGACGCACAGTAAAAGGTGCGAGCGTACTCTTGAGCGCCTGTGAAAAGCACTGGCGTTCGATTGCTCAAGATTGCATCGGTGGTTTTTGAAACGCTATTTGAGCCGCAAAACAAATCTAATAATCCGAAATGAGGCATTACCTATTACCATACTCCTCAAGATCCAAACTACGATTGTAACGGTTCATCGCTTCATCCAAGCCCAGGACCAGGGAATCCAAGACTCCGCAGGCAGCAGTTTCTACGAGGAAAGACAGCAATTCCTGGTCATCAAAAGGACTCAACACATATTCAGCAGGATCAATGCCTGGATCGGGTCTCCCTATACCAATTTTTAGCCTGGCAAAACTATAGTCACAAATAGCGTCAATAATAGATTGCACCCCTTTGTGTCCTCCTGAACTCCCATTATACCTAAAACGAATTTTGCCAAAGGGGAGATCCAAATCATCATGAACCACTAGCAAATCTTTGCACTCAATCGGGAACTCTTTAAGCAGCTCTGCTACTGCAATTCCACTCCTATTCATATACGTTTTAGGTTTAGCCAAAATAACTTCAATCAACTGACCCTCGAATTCTTGAGCAATTTTCTCCACATAATAATCCCGAGGATCTATGCAGCCTACGGCTATGTCGTTGAAACCTTGTTCACAAAACTCGATGCCTAAACGCTCAGCCACTCGATCGACCACCATAAAGCCTACATTATGCTTGGTCAGCGCATACTTCTTCCCAGGATTTCCCAATCCCACTGCGCATTTCATTTGAACTGTCACCTATTTTTCCGTAGATCCTATCTATAATTCCTCGGGTTCGTCTACTTCCTCACCCTCTAGAATTTCAATTTCTAGTTCTTCTTCCTCTTCCTCTTCTTCTTCTAATACCATCCTCGGAACCGAGACCACAACCACTACTTCATCGGGTGGAGTCGTAATTTTTACACCTTCAGGAACTTCAATCTCGCCCACCAAGATCGTGTCACCAACCTGAAGGTCGGATACGTCTATCACAAATTCATTAGGAATATCACCAGGTAGACATTCAACAGATATTTCTCTGACCAGCCGTTCCAATACCAATCCCTGTTCAGCCAGCTTTTCTTCTCCAACTACAATCACCGGAACTTCTACTTTGACCACATCAGTCATGGAAATCTTGTGAAGATCTATGTGAATTATATTCCCTGTAATTGGATCCCGATCTATGGCTTGCACCATTACACTGCCTTCTAGTCCTAAACCCTCAACCTTAATCTTGTGAACATGACCCATGCTCTGAGACAATATCTTCCTCATTTCTTTAGAATCGAGGGCTATGGGAACAGAGTCGATATCTTTACCGTAAAGAATCGCCGGAACCTGCCCATTTCTCCTAAGAGCTTTGGCCGCTCCTGTGCCCACTTCTCGCGTCCTCGCCAATATTACTTCCTGATCCAAAATCCTCACGCCCCTTTATATCGCTGTTAGCGTCAAAACCATTCTTACCTGAACATAGTCGAAATAGATCTGCCCTCGTGAATTCTGACTATTGCATCGCCAAACATTTCAGCTACAGAAATAACTCTTACTGCTTCTTTCATATCATCTGCAATAGGTATGGTATCAGTTACTACTATTTCTCTCAAATCCGCATTCAGAAGAACGCTGGAAGCATTACCTGAAAACACCGGGTGCGTAGCGCAAGCCATTACAGATGCTGCGCCTTTTTCAATCAAAGCCGTAGCCGCTTGCACAATGCTCCCACCTGTATCAATTATGTCATCCAGAAGTATAGCATTTTTGCCTTCTACCATCCCAACAATATTCATCACTTCGGCGACATTAGGTTCAGGACGCCTCTTATCGACAAAAGCAACAGGAGCCCCTAGTCTTTCAGCCATATCTCTTACTCGAGCAATGCCGCCTGCATCAGGCGAGACCACCACCATGTCTTCCAGGTTCTGCATTATGAAATAGTCAGCAAGCAATGGTATTGCCGTAAGATGATCCACAGGAATATCAAAAAACCCTTGAATTTGCCCTGCATGCAAGTCCATGGTCAACACTCTATCTACGCCAGCGGTAACGAGCAGATTCGCTACGAGTTTCGCTGTTATAGGTTCTCTTCCCCTAGTTTTTCGATCCTGCCGCGCATAGCCATAATGTGGTATCACCGCTGTGATCCTGCTCGCAGACGCCCGCCTCAGAGCATCTATAATTATCAGCAGTTCCATAAGATTATCATTTACCGGATGGCACGTAGGTTGTACTACGAAGACGTCGCTGCCCCTTACATTTTCGTTGATTATCACCTTGATCTCACCGTTTGAAAATCTGCCGACCTCTATAGCCCCCTCAGGCACCCCCACATGTCGACAAATACTAGAAGCAAGCTCTTTATTGGCATTTCCTGAGAATATTTTTAGATCCTGGCCGCTGTACCGAAACAATTAATTTACCCCCTACTCCTTTTGCTTTTTTCGCTTTGCCACCCAACCGTCCTTGTTTATCTGCCGCTCCCTAGCTATCGCCAAAGATTCATCGGGCACATCATGATTTACAGTTGATCCTGCCGCTATAAACGCATCTTTTCCTACCCGCAAAGGAGCGATTAGGTTGGCATTGCACCCTATAAATGCGCCTTCTTCGATTATAGTATGGTGCTTCTTAAAACCGTCATAGTTGACTGTGACAACTCCAGCACCTATGTTAACGTCACTTCCAATGAAAGAATCTCCCAAATATGAATGATGATGCACCTTGGCCCCTGATTTTATTACACAGTTTTTTATCTCTGCAAAGTTTCCTATTGTAACGTGGGATTCAATAATACATTTCGGCCTTATATGCGAGTATGGCCCAATATTTACATTTTCGCCAATCTCTGAATCTTCCACTACTGAAAACTGGATGTTACAGTTTTTACCTATACAAGAATTGATAATGCAGCTAGACGGGCCTATGATACATCCTTCCCCTATTTCTGTATCACCACTTAAAATGGTGTTTGGTTCTATGATGCTATCTTTTCCTACATTTACCCCATAGTCTACGTAGGTATTGCCAAGATCTCGTATTGAGACTCCACAAAGGCACAACCGCTCCAGAATTCTCTGCCTGACCTGTTCTTCAGCATAAGCAAGATCATGTCTATTGTTTACGCCGTGGACAGTTGAACTGTCATCCCACATAAAGGGAAACACTTTGAAGCCGTCGGCTACTGCCATTTCTATGATGTCAGTTAAATAGAATTCGCCTTTTGCATTATCAGTGTTGAGGTTCGGAAGAAGTTTCGCCAGAAGTTCTCTTCTAACAAGGTATATGCCGGCGTTTATCTCGCTTCGGCATTTCTTACCATCGGAAATATCGCTAGCTTCCACTATTTTAAACACGTTGCCTTGGCTATCCCTCACTACGCGGCCGTAAGATCCTGGATCATCTACTTCAGTAGTGATAAGCGATAGATCTGCATTTTCTCCTAAGTGCGCATCAATGAATTGTTGAAGCATCTGTCCAGTAATAAGAGGGGTATCACCGCATAGTATCATTACATTTCCAGTTTCATCAGATATGTGTTCTAACGCACATAAAACGGCATGGCCTGTGCCAAGTTGCTCCTTCTGCCACGCAAACTCTATCCTGGGCTCTCCTTGGCATTGTGAGGCCCATTTCTCTTTTATGTGTCCGCTTATTTCCTCTCCCCTATGGCCTACTACAACAACTAACTTGTCAGGCTTTGCCTCTAGAGCGGCGTCGAGAACATAGTCTATCATCGACCTACCACAGATAGGGAAAAGAACCTTGGGAGTATCAGATTTCATTCGAGTGCCTTCACCCGCAGCCAATATAACCACATTTAGTATGGAATCGCCTGACATATCCATCTCCCCTGGCGTATTATATCATTTGGACAGTACTGCCCTGACCAGTTCCAAGTCCTTAGGTTTATCTACATCAATACCTATTTCGGGCGGCGCCACGTATGCTTTGCACTTCATGCCGGTTATCTTGCCTACATGCTCCTCAATTTCTGGAAGTCCAGCTATCCCAAGAAGGACCTTCAAAGCAAAGCCCAGGCCAAAATACAAACCCATCTTCACTGGGGATTTACGATACCCATAGAGGATATCAATTGTTTCCCATAGATTCTCGATACACCTTTCTTTAATGTAAAAAAGATTGCCCCCAGTATACTTGACTCCTTTGATCTTCACGTATGTTCGTTCAACACCTGGATATTTGCTAACGCAATCCTCTTCTGTAGACACTGGGTACACAAAATCTGCCCCTGAACTGATAGCTGCATCGAGAAAATCCTTCAGAATTTCCTCTGTCACAAGGGGAATGTCTGAACATACAACGAGAATGTGCTCGCTTTGGGTTTGAGATACCCCGATCTTTACGTTGGAAATCAGGTCTTCTCCAGGTTCTACAATTTTTATATTCTCATTCAAAAAATCTGATAGATGGTCTGCTGGACCCACCAAAATTATGTTTTGTATCTCTGGAACGTTCTTTAAAACTGAAAGAATGTAACTTAACATAGGCTTACCCAAGATATCGATATTAGCTTCAAACGCCTCATCGCTTTCTGTGGCCAGTCTCCCTGTATTGGGACTAGCAGCCAAAACTACAGCATCTATTTGCAATCAAGATTACCCCCTCGTTTTTAGAATTTTGACATCCACAATACCTATCTTATTAGGAACCAGTTCCAAAAACCTCTGCTTCACTGCCACGCCATGCTCAAACGAATCACAAATCCCATACACGGCCGATCCGCTACCCGTCATGCAAGCACCGTAAGCGCCTGCCAGAACTAGAGCATCTTTGATCACACATATCTCAGGATAGAAGTTGCCAACAGGCATCTCAAAATCGTTGAAAACCGCTTCACCCAACATTTCAGGATTCCCTTGCGAAAATGCATCCAGGGCCTTATCTATTTTATACCTTTTTTCGCCATAGGTAACATGCGTCTTATAATCACACGAGGGGTTCAAAATATCCCATTGGTTGTAAGCCCATCTGGTACCAACTGACAATTGGGGAAAGACTGTAACCAACCAAAAAGGCCCCCCTTTTACCTCCTCAACCTTTTCCCCTCTGCCTCGGCACAACGCAGCATTCCACAAAGATGGATTCGAGTTTGCTCCAAGGAAAAATGGTACGTCTGACCCGATCTCAGAAGCCATGTGAGTTAGATCGTCAATTGTTTTCCTCCCGCCACTGCATATTAGATCTCTCATGGCTAAGAGAACCGCTGCCGCGTCAGAACTGCCTCCTCCTAGGCCACTACCTACCGGAATACTTTTAGTTAAGCGAATCTCAAATCCATTTGTCCCATATGTTTCCTCGCCTATAAAGCGCTTAGCCGCCCTGTAAGCGAGATTGCAATCCTCGGGTACGTCCGGTAAGTCTGGGCAAATAACAGTGAGACCTTGGGAGGTTTCCTTTACTTCCACAACATCAAACAAATCAACGGCTACCATGAGCGTTTCTATCTCATGATAACCGTCTTGTCTTTTCCCAACGATACTTAGACCTAAATTTACCTTGGCAAAAGCGTTGTACTTCACCACTTTATCACCGTCTGTTTCTTAGAGAAAACACTGATTTATATGTACAACAATTTGCATTTTCTCGCATTGTCCATAATCCAAGTTATAGACGTTGTTCAGTCCAAAATCAAGTGTCTAAAGCGTCCGAGGAGCGAAAATGCAGCGAAGCAGTTTTGTAGATGATTTGGACCTGTTGCTATTAATGTTTTTAGTAGAATCATTTTGAGGTTAATATATCACGTATTGCTTCTATTTACCCTTGAAGCACTGGGAAAAGCCCTGGAATTTTTCATCAAAGTTTAGTTTTCAAACATGCGAGGCCTCGACGTACATCAAGACAGTCTTCTGTCGCCCATATTCAGTTGTCTGCGGGCACGTCTTGGGCATCATCTCCGAACTTAATCTCAACCGAATCAGTTAGTACGTCTACGTAACTCCACGTCGCAGTGCGGCCGTATTCATCATCTACCCTGACCGTAAAGATGCTTGGATACGTTCTTTCCAACACGCCCTCAGTTATTGAAATTCGTTTGCGACCTTCATTGGCCTTAACAGTAATTCGTTCTCCAATATGGCTGTCGAGTACTGTTCGAATATACTCTACCGAGTTTTTTTGAATTGGCAATCATTATCCCTCCCTTTTGCGTATCTCACCTACTTGCAATGCTTATCAGCTACTTGGGATGCTCCGTAAGCTTCCGGCTTGATTTTAGCCTCAAAACCACTCCCGACTATTTGAGAGACGAGATCCTTTATCAAAGTTTTCGTCTCACCGTTTCTGCCTACATCGAGATGGATCTCAATATTGAGATCGTTGTGATCAGTGTGGGATAGTTCGCCTGCGAGCTTGCTTGCAACATCCAAACTTAAGTAAGCTTCGTAAAAAATGCGTTGTTTCATGCTGGGCATCTTGTTGGCGTAGGAGCGAGTATAGTAATATCGTGCTCCTTTTCCAATGCGGTAAATCACAACTGCAGTCACAAAACACACTTGCTCTCTTGTCTGGGAATCGCTCCCGACTATCAACTTATACTGCGCTTCAGGGTTTTCTGAAACAAATGCGAGGATATCATCGAACATGCTCGAGAAACTCATCGTCCCCTTCGTGGGGCTGATGAAGTACAAGACAATTCCCCCTTCCACGCCTTCCACATAGGTAATATTAACATTTTTCGGCCATTTAATCAATTGTATAGTAAATTCCAATAATTAAATAGAAAGGCTATAGGGCAGAAGGCCTTTAGCAAGCACCACATAATCTTCTATGGATAAATTCTCAGGCCTTTTTGATAGATCTATTGAAGATATTTCTGAAATAGAAAGTAGTTTTTCTTTAGTTCCTACCACAGGCGACAATGTGTTGAGCAACGTCTTGCGCCTCTGAGAGAAGGCTCGCTTCGATATCTCATCTAAAACCAGTTCTTCTTCCTCTGTAAGGGGAAAATCATCAAATATTTCAATGCTCACCAGGCACGAATCCACTTCCGGCGCCGGTACAAATGCTCCTTTTGGAATTTTTCGCTCTATGGTCACTTTTCCCCGGTATTGACACCATAGAGATAACCTGCTGAAATCTCTAGAACCAGGGGGTTGTGCCATTCGCATACCCACTTCCTCTTGAACCACGAACGCTATTTTCTGCCACTCAGATCTGGGTATAAGGGCGGAGTAAAGAACTTCTGAAGTAACATAATAGGGAAGGTTACCACATAGAACCAGTGGTGATTCAGGATGTGATTCTCTAAGTGTTCGCCCTGAGAGATCTAACGCTAAAATATCGCCCCAGATCCACGTAAGATTTGTGAGAGAAGCTGTGACTTCCGCCACAGCTTCTCGAAGATCTGTATCTATCTCAACAGCATATACCCACGCAGCCCTTTCACATAACTCCTTGGTCAGAGTCCCTAGGCCGGCTCCTGCTTCAAGGGCTACCCATGAATGATCAGGTACCATAATCGAAGCAACATTTGCTAAAAGCACAGGGTCTAGCATAAAATGTTGCCCAAACCGTTTTTTCAATTTAACGCCATGTTCTCTCATTACTTGGCCGTAGGTCTTATCATCCATCAAGGCAATATATATACCTTTACTTTTCTGCGTCCCCAAGCCATAGCTTCCTCATGGGTATCGAAACAGACATCGACTCTGTTCCCTCTTATCGCTCCACCTACATCACCGGCTACTGCAAATCCATAACCTTCCACGTAAAGCCTTGTACCCAATGGTATGACCCTGGGATCTACAGAAATAACCCCCTTAGTTGCACGCATTCCTGTAGAAGTCCTTCCGCTTGCGTAAGCTCCGCAACATTTAGCGCATGGGCAATATGCAGTAGAAGTAGCTTCTAGGGCCCTTTCAAACCTAATGTTCTGTCCATCGCGAAACACCTCATGCCTTGCACCTACAAGCATTACGCACGAAACCGGGTCTTTTACCACTGTCCTTGATTTTTCAACCCGGGACACCTCTACACCATCTTCATACTTGACCTCATACAATATTTCTACAATCCCTGGAGCCCCTTGGCTGAATATTCGCGTAAGGCCAGCATCCATAGTAGCATCTGACCGTTTAGTAGTTTCATATGGAATTTGTTGACGTTCACGAACTTCGCCATAGGTAACCTTTACAACTTTGATAGTCCTGTCCGCTGAAATCTCTTCATCTAAAGCAGGATAAACTACATCATCTAGGTCGACCTTAATGTTGGCCTTTTGAAGGATTTTGGATACGCTTCTTTCAGCAACGAGGATGGGTAGAAGTTTGCCTCTCCAGTAGATAAATACGGGTTTTCCGCGTTCAATAGTGATGTCCATGTCATCCGAAACTTCGGTGTCTAACGAAGGAAAAACTAAGTCACCTGAATCCAGCGATAAGTTAACCGCCTGGAGTACATCTCCAACTGTAGCCGCTTTCGTCGATATTGTAATCTTTCTATCCCACGCATATACGTTTACTTTGCTAGCCCCACTAAAATACAAAATGCCTATTACAGTCGCGGTCAAGCAAACTGTTAGGGTTACAAAAACAACTAGCGGTCGCTTGCTGTTTTCAACTTTACCTTGACGATAAAGGTTAGTATGCAAGACGGCACCTCCTAATTTAGGAAATTCGACGGCCATCAGATAATACCTTCTTTAGTACAAGCATCCTCCGGCACTTAGTTAGTTTGATCTAGCCATCAATCCTCCATTACAAAGGTTTCCTACTCACTCCAACGAACATAAACTCTACCACATTTCGGCCTCGATGCCAAATGCCTGTATCCCATTTCGGAAAGTAATATTGCTGATTTCAGCAAAGTCCCTGTTTAGCACCGTTGAAATAGTATTTACCACTTCAACTATGAAGGAAGGCTCGTTTCTCTTACCTCGTTTTCCCTGTGGAGGCAAATACGGACAATCTGTTTCCACTAACAACCTATCTGAGGGGATGTATTGCAACAGATCTCTCAGATAGTTGTTGCGAGGATAAGTAACAGGGCCACCGATTCCGATGTACCCGCCAAGGTCCAAGCATTTTCGCGCATAGGATATATCCTGAGAGAAACAATGGAATATTAAAGGCACATCCATGTTCTCAGATTGGACGATTGAAAGAACGTCTTGGTGAGCATCTCTTTGGTGAATTACGACTGGCAACTTTAGTTTCCTAGCGAGGTCCAGCCCAATTCGAAAACATTCTACCTGGGCATCCCTGGGCGATAAATCGCGAAAATAGTCCAGACCGATTTCGCCTATGGCTTTTACCCGATCTGATGATCTAGCTAATTCCTGGATGCGCTTCCATCGTTGTATTAGGCTATGCTCGCAGTCGTCTCTTACAGCATCATGGGGGTGAATTCCTACTGCACAGTATGTGCCTATATTTTCAGCAAACGCTGCAGCTTTAGACGATGACTCTTCATCGAATCCTATTTCCATAAACACAACGCGAGCAGCCTGCGCCCTTTCCAAGACATCTTCTCTGTCATGGTCAAACGCTGAACTTGTCACATGTGCATGGGTATCAAATATCCTGTAATCGGCCTCGCTCGTTTCACCGTTTTCTAAATTCATATCTCTTTCAGGTTGAGATGAAAACCTCAACATTAACCTCCTAAGCCGTTTTCCTACTGCAGTTACGGTAACGCAGTAGAATAATAAAGCCAACTCTCTGAATAGTAGGTGTTGGCTCCCATTACACACTAACATTTAATTCTAGAAAATCAAGTTCACATTTTTCTCCAACTTTATGATTATTCTGCATATAGCATAGATATATGACTTGACTCTTTCTGGCATACCTGGTATCTTTTTATTGACCCATTTGTCGAGATTTAGTGATTTACCTGAGAAAAGAGGTGAGCCGAAATGATGAAATCCACGGGCGTCGTGCGGAAAGTAGACGAGCTCGGAAGAGTTGTAATTCCAATAGAACTGAGACGCACTCTCGACATCAGCGAAAAAGATTCTTTGGAAATATACGTAGATGGCGAGAGCATTATATTGAAAAAATATGAACCCGCTTGCATATTCTGTGGAAACGCAGCAGACGTAGAAATATTCAAGGGCAAAAAAGTTTGCAAACTTTGCCTAGCTGAACTAGCAGAATTAAAGTAGCCAAGACATGCATTACACCTTCACCTCTTGCTCCGTTGACCACTGGACATCTTGGTAAAAGGTGTAAAGGTACAGATAGAAACTACCGAAACAGCACGACCAAATTCTCATACTGCCAACGGTGATGGGTTTCAATTATTGCTTTTCACCGTTGGCATTTTCCTTGCGCAAGTACGCTACAATTACCCATTCCCCTTTGATTTCGCCATCTTTCAATTCCTGGTGCACCTCTTCTACAGGTCCTACGATTACGCTCTCATATATTTTTGTCATCTCGTGGCACAGACTTACCTGAATTTTTGGGAATATTTCCATAAGGTCTTTGAGGGAATCAAGCAGCCTGTAAGGTGACTCGAAAAACACAGCCGGCACTTGTGGCTGTATCCATTTGGCGAAAAATTCTATACGCTTTCGAGATTTTCTTGGAGGGAAACCTCCAAACACAAATTGAGGCGAGTAAAAACCTGAAATCGCAAGGGCCGTAGTGATAGCAGAAGGGCCTGGAATGGCGGTAACAACGAAACCTTGTATTCTAGCTGCACTCACTAGATAAGCCCCTGGATCTGAAATCACAGGCATCCCCGCGTCTGACACCAATGCGACCGATTGCCCCTCGGCAAGACAGTGCAATACCTTCTCGGTGCGCTGCCTTTCCACGTGCTCATGCAGGGACATTAGAGGCTTTTTTATATCGTAATAATTGAGAAGTTTGGACGTTCGTCTGGTATCTTCGCACACTATGAGGTCTACTTCGCCCAAAACCTCTATCAGCCTAAAGGACGCGTCTTTTAAATTCCCTATGGGTGTTCCGCACACATACAAAATTCCCGGTTGGGTCTTTTCGCTACTATGTTTCGACATTCTTCACGTCAACTTCTTCCTCGGGAAACTCGTCTGTAGTACCATCTTCAAATTCCACAATGATGGTGCCCTTTTGCTCATCGCGAGAAACCACTTTTCCTTCGCCTTCAGGCGTGATAACATAACTACCGATTTCCAAGGCCAAGGTTGGACCTTCTTCGACAGCAACCTCTTCTGCTTCAAATCTAAGGCAACACAAAAGCCGCCCACATATTCCCGATATTTTGCTCGGATTAAGAGATAGGTTCTGTTCTTTGGCTAGTTTTATGGAAATTGGCTCGAATTCGTAAAGGAAGCTGCTGCAACACAACTCCCTACCGCATGGACCAAAACCGCCTATCAGTTTGGCCTCGTCTCTCACGCCAATCTGTCTAAGCTCAACCCTGGTCTTTAAGGTAGACGCCAGGTCTTTCACCAGTTCCCTAAAGTCAACCCTGGCGTCGGCAGTGAAATAAATGGTCACACGCGAACCGTCAAAGGCATATTCTGCATCTACGAGATGCATGTCTAAGCCATGCTCTTTTATTTTCTTTTCGGTAATCTCAATGGCTTCCTTAGCCTTATCTCGGTTTTGCTGTTCTCGAAGGATATCTTGTTCTCTCGCCACCCGCAGGACCTTTTTTAACGGCGAAACTAATTTTTCCTCGGGTACTTCTTTCACCTCAGTGACCACCGTACCCATTTCTGTACCTTTAACAGTCTCAACAATAACCTTATCCCCCAGTTTTAGGGACAATTCGCACGGGTCAAAGTAGTACACCTTGCCCTTTTCTTTAAATCGTATTCCTACTACCAATGGCATAATTATTTCCCTTTCTACTATAGATACACTTAAATACACTTAAATTTGATAGTTCAAAATGCGTTTTAGGTTCAAAAATAACGCACAAAACGCTAAAAATGGGTTTGTGTTGGCGCTTAATCGCTCCCTAGTGCGAATTACAGTGTTTAGCCCTTCAATGCTACTGGCCAAAAGGTGCCTGTCTTCACACACGCCAGGAGAAAAGCCAGAAGTATCTGCTCCTGTGTTACCTGTTTCAGCTTGGCTGAATAACTCCTGCGCAAAGCATATCTCCAGAGTAGACAGCACCTTGCCTTTCTCATCTGCACTTTGTTTTGAATATCTCAAAGCCAATTCTACTGGTGAAGATGTGCGTATCTCATCTAAAATGCTTCGGTTAGATAGCACGTCTTTCCCATCGTCAGTTGTAAACCATAATGCTCTTTCAATGCTACCGTTGGAAAAAGCGGAAATCAATAAACTGTCTTCCTTTGAGACGCCGTGTTCCTCCTCTAAAAACTGTGCTATTACATGTGCAGGCAATGGACTGAACGGAATCACCTGACATCTGGAGACTATTGTGCTAGGAATCATCAGATCGTTGGACGTGATCAAAATGAAAGTTATGTAAGAAGGAGGCTCTTCTAACAATTTCAGCAGCGCGTTAGCAGCCTCCGGAGTCATGTTTTCAGCTTCATTTATGATAAAAACTTTTCTTTCGGATAGGTATGGTCTAGTTAGGGATTCCTTCAACATTTCGTGGGAACTTTTTATTTTAATGCTGGCGCCTTCTTTTTCAAAGATGAACAAATCTGGGTGATTGTTTAAGCTGATGGCGCGACAAGATGGGCATGCGCCACATGATAGGCTAAACGCTGTATCAGTTCGCATCGGCGCCAAATCTGCAAGTGTGCCTTTCTCGTCTCCAATGCATAAGATGGCCTTGGAAAACTCAAGGGCACACTCCTCTATACCGCAGCCCTTCGGACCTTTGAAAAGATAGGCATGCGCTATTCTACCAGACGCTATTATTGAATTTAATATTTTAATGGCAACTTCTTGCCCAACTGCTAAACTTTTCATAAATCACCTAAGCCGCCGCAAGATTTTAACGGTTCTTGTAAGGAAGCGCCAATCAGACCTTCCCTTATGGCTATTCGTTACCCTTCCCAGTACGTCTATATATTTTCTAGACATCCATAATAATATACAACCGTAGGCGCTCCATCATAATTGCATACGTTTCTACTCAAGTCGATATATATTAACATTCAAACCTTTATAAATTTCTCTACAGGCAGGATGAAAATGGTAGCCCCGCCTACTACTACTTCAACAGGATACGGGACGTAAGTTTCCCCTGGTCCCATAGGAGTAATGGGCGTAACTAACTGCTCCCGCGCACAACAGGTTTTCTTCACAATCTCTAAGACCTCATCAGTTTTCTCATCTTCTACTCCAATAAGGATGGTAGAGTTTCCTTCACGCAAAAACCCACCTGTAGACGCCAATTTAGTGGCGCTGTAGCCAGATCTAACCAATCCATCCATAAGCCTTGGCACATCTTTATCCTGGACAACTGCAATTATGAGTTTCATAGAGCTTACCTCCCATCTGAATCACATACAACTATTCAAATCATAGCCTTTCTTAGATAAAATGTTGCTCACTTCTTTCCACACCTGTGATTCAACCTCTGACACATCTGCTCCTGCGTCAATAATCACAGCTCGATGCGGAAAGCGTTTTGCTAACTCGCGATAACCTTCCCTAACCTTTTGATGGTAGTCTTCGCTCCGGGATTCGATTTTGTCCTTTTTCTTCCCCTCGAATCTTTTTTCTATAATAAGAGGCGCAGTTATATCAAAAATCAGCGTCAGATCTGGTTCTAAGCCCCCGGTGGCTATGTCGTTTACCTGTTCGATGGATGACAAGGAAACTCCTCCCGCATACCCTTGGTAGACCCACGTAGAATCAGAGTACCGCTCGGTTATTACAACACAACCTCTATCCAGCGCCGGTTGTATAACCTCAGTCACAAGTTCTGCCCGGGCTGCCGCATACAAAAACACCTCTGATAGAATAGTCCTGTCAGGACTTTCCACAGCAAGCAATAAATCTCTCACCTTCTCACCAAAAGGAGTGCCACCAGGCTCCCTAGTCACCACAATATCCAATCCTCGACCTTCCAGCCTGTTAACCAATCGAGCGATCTGCGTGGACTTGCCCGAACAATCACAACCCTCAAAACTTATAAAGACCCCCGGCTCACAACCTTCTCCAATCCCTGACACGCCATTTTCCCCTCCTCCATCGCTCAACACAATAATACCCTATAATTCGAAGCATGGGGACGGTTCTCATGCTTCTTTCGTTATTCGAAAGACGGCCACAAGCAAATAGTAGGAGATACGCTTCTCTCACTTGTCTAGTAATCCAAACTATGCAAAAACACGCAAACGGCAGGTACCTTCTAGCAATTCAACTGCAGTTCACCTCTTACTCTTTTGGACACCAATGGAATGGGGCAAGTTTCCTAATACAAAGAATCTTACCTGCCTATTACTTTCGTAACAGTTATCCCCAGAGTTATCAACATAATCCACAGGAGCAACGGCGAAGCAAAGGGGACGGGGGTTTCTGCTTCAAGAAACAGCTGGGAGGAGCAAGGGCGAGGCAAAAGGGACGGGGGTTTCTGCTTCAAAAAGCAACGGGCAGCAGCAACGATGAAGCAAAAATGAAGCAAAAGGGACGGGGGTTTCTGCTTCGCTGACAGTTATCCCCAGGGTTATCAACATAATCCACAGCTAGATATGGGGTAGGATGAAGCATAACAACGAAGGGCAAGGACGGTTCTCATGCTCCTACGTTTCTTTCATTCTGCCCATGCCCATGATGGTGAATTCCAAGAAGCAAATACCCCCGTCCCCTTTGCTTCTGGGAGCATGAGAACCGTCCCCATGCTCCAAAAAGAAAAAAGCGCAGGGGATTCCTGCGCTTACAAAATAATTCCG
>Ga0208564_1000191_pt1 | contig 58947 bp, 80 predicted proteins | sample AD_UKC073_MetaG_FD_184439 | JGI IMG/M metagenome (GOLD analysis project Ga0208564, IMG submission 184439) | Active sludge microbial communities of municipal wastewater-treating anaerobic digesters from USA - AD_UKC073_MetaG (SPAdes) (version 2) | ecosystem: Engineered > Bioreactor > Anaerobic >... | reverse complement strand
GGGTTGTCACAGTAGGGCAGGAAACACGGAAAACCACTGTAATTATGGGGTACGAGATATAGTACCATACCCAATCGTACCCACAAGATATAGGAACTACGAGATGTAGTGGCGGAGCAGGTAAGGTGGTACGAGATATAGTACCCAAGATATAGTGGGTAGACATACACGCAACCACAATATACAGTACCACTGCATCTCGGGTCGGGGAGAAGGTAAAGGTACGAGATATAGTAAACTACAATATATAGGGTAATGATATATACAGAGATACAAGATGTAGTAGGATACAAGATGTAGTGGTTAAGCACTCGACTGGTACGATATGTAGTACCCAAACAAATAACTACCAAGCAATGGTGACTGGGTTGTATGTACTACGAGCACAACGAGAAACACACGATACGCAACGCAAACCGTTTAACCCTACTACACACCAACCCACCCATAAAAACGTCATCTCGCCCACGAGAGCCGGGTATCTCACGGTACCCTATTTATAGTGGTTTTTTGTATGTATAGGTACGAGATGTAGTGGTAGCCGAGTAAAACACAAGATGTAGTGGTAATACTACCTATATAACACTATATATAGTACCGACACATGATACACAAGATGTAGTACCTGCCGAGCCGACTCGGTACGAGATATTGTACCCCGGGGTGGTACCGGTACGAGAGGCGGAGACCATAAGATGGCCACTCTCACAGTATTCTCGCCAATAAAGGCCGAGTCGAAATTTTTTCTCGCTCTATAAAGAAGGTCTCGAGCCGAGTATTCCTCTATTCGAGTCGAGTGCTAAGTGCCGAGTAATTACAGCCGAGTCCACTCGATATTTACCGAGTATTCTTCGGTTATTATCGAGTATTTTAATCGAGTAATCATGGAGGAACAACCGAGTTGACTCGCTGAGGAATTTTATTACTCGATATAAATACTCGGTAATAGGACTCGACTCGGTACTAAATAATTTATCGAATCTACGAATAGAGTCTTTACAAATTGCTCTAAATGTAGTAGAATAAAAGTAACTCGGAGCAAGCTCCCCGAAGGTGAGGATGATTAAATGCCAAGTAAATTATATTCAGGATGTAGACGATGCTCTTATAAAGATTCATGCTCAAATAAGAGGATGGAGGCTTATGGATATTTGCAACCTGCGGCTAGCAATATTTCAGAGTCTGTTTCTTCTCCTGTTATGGTAAAGCATGATTATAGAGATATTAAAATCGATGCGTCGACAACTGTAACGATTGATTTAGAAGATATAAAGAAACGACTCGCTGAGGACTTTTATCGTTCTCAGGGAATCGGTATTATGTTAGGAGGTTAAATTATGAATAAAATCTACCTACCTGAGAAAATTGGAGGTGGGTATAGAGAATTTTGGAACTTCAAAGGAAGATATCGAGTCGTTAAAGGCGGACGTGGAAGCAAGAAGAGCTGTACGATGGCCTTGTGGCTTATCTATAATATAATGAAGTATCCTCTCGCCAATGCTGTTGTTATCCGCCGGTACTTTAATACTCATCGTGATAGTACCTTTGCTCAGCTGAAATGGGCTATGAATCAACTTGGTGTTAAGGGTTCTTGGAAAGCTACAATGAACCCTCTGGAGCTCACCTACCTCCCGACCGGCCAGAAGATTCTATTCAGAGGTTTTGATGACCCTCAGAGTATTACCTCTATTACTGTAGAAACAGGTAACCTCTGCTGGGTGTGGATTGAGGAAGCATTTCAGATTACTGATGAGGATGAGTTCAATAAACTCGACCTTTCTATCAGAGGTTCTTTACCTCCTGGATACTTTAAGCAAATCACCTTTACCTTCAACCCGTGGTCGGAGAACATTTGGATTAAGAAGAGATTCTTTGACGCTTACGAACGAGGAGAAAGAAAAAATATACTTTGCCTCACCACCAATTATATGTGCAATGAATTTTTAGATGATGCCGACCGAGAAGTATTTGAAGAGATGAAAGCTAAAAACCCTCGTCGATATCAAATTGAAGGTCTCGGAAATTGGGGTATCGCAGAGGGTCTTGTTTATAACAACTGGGAAGAACTTGATTTTGATATTCAGAAACTTCGTTCAATGACTGATAGAGGAGATAGACCTATCTATCGTGAACTATATGGTCTTGACTGGGGCTTCTCTAATGACCCGACAGGCTTCATTGCGTGCATGGTAAATGAGAAGACGAGGGAAATCTTTATCTTCGACGAAATATATGGATACAGGATGACAAATCTCGAAATAGCAAACAAGCTGAAAGAGAAGGGCTATGATAAATGTCTTATTATCGCGGATAGTTCTGAGCCTAAATCTATTGAAGAGGTTCGTCAGGCGGGTATTCAGAGAATTCGTCCTGCTAAGAAGGGCCCTGACTCTGTTAGAGCAGGTATTCAGAAGCTCCAAGATTACCATATTTATGTTCATCCGAGATGCACAAACACTTTGATAGAGCTGAATAACTATGTCTGGGATAAAGACAAAGACGGTCGAGTTCTCAATCAGCCTGTCGATGATTACAACCATCTAATGGATGCCTTCAGATACGCAACAGAGAAGATTGGTCAAAATAATTTCAGTTTTTAAGGAGATAAAAATGACTGGATATATTTATAGATTTAGAAATAAGATAAATGGAAAAGTATATATTGGTCAGACAATTAACCCAGAACGACGCAGGCGAGAACACATCAATGACGCTGCTAGAGGAAGCACTTTAGCATTTCATAATGCTATTCGAAAGTATGGCATTGACAATTTCGAATTTGACATACTGCACACAGTTGAAGGCGATGAAAATTATGTCCGTTTAAGATTAGATGAGCTTGAATGCAAAGAGATATTATGTCACAGCTCTTATACTGGCGGATATAATGAAACTATGGGTGGCACCACAGGAACGCACTTACAAGGAAAAGATTACAAGAAATTGCACACTCATATATGCATTGTATGCGAAGAGGTGTATAGAAATAAGCGCAAAAATTCCAGATTTTGTTCAGGCAAGTGTGAACAACGATGGAGAAGAGCAACCGGAGCCAATTTAGTTGAGGCAACCTGCAAAGAATGTGGCAAGATTATAATGGTAGACAAATACGCACCTAATGAGTTTTGCTCATACTCGTGTGCTAATAAATGGAATCACAGGAATCTTCCGCATTTTGGACGACGCAAATAATATCAGGTATGCGTGCGAAAAAATCGGACAAGATAATTTCAGTTTTTAAGAGATATTTTTATCGAAAACTCTTTACAAACCGAGTGGTATTTGTTATAATATTACTATAATGTAGAAGGGGGTAGGTCTATGACGACTGTAGATATTTCATTGTTAGTAGTGCTGATTGGTCTTGTTGCGTCCGCATGCAGCATTGCAGCATTCTTTTTAGGGAGAAAAAAAGAGGCGACACAGGATGGACAGAAATCCGGTGCTATTGAAACAGATATTAAAAATATTTCTCGTCAGATAGATGAGATGAAAACCTCCTTCGACAGAATGAATCTAAAAATGGACGCCGTCGATGAAAAAAGAGAAAGTGAATATAGAACTATGCTTGTTAGCGTGACAGAACTATCTGCTAGCTACAAGTCGCTTCACAAGCGTGTTGATGCTATCGAGCAGAAACTTGATTTTAGACAGGAGAGGTGATTAAATGTTCTGGATTGGACAGAGTCAAACGGAGATTATCTCAAAACAAATCGCAGATGATTCTCCTCAAGGAAAAGAACAGACAGCATTCCTTACCACAGTTATTTCTGAATTTGAAGGAAGCGAGTTCAGAAAATATATGGATGTTGCTTGGAGATACTATAAGAATGAGAATGACATCCTGGAGAAGAAGAGACAGGTTATCGGTCGTGATGCTGAAAACAATGCTGTCCTCATGGAGTCGAAAGTTCTTACGAATAACAAGCTGTGTCACAACTTTATGAAGAAGCTTACTCGTCAAAAGATTGGATATATGCTTGGTAAGCCTTTTACATTGAGTGCAAATAAGGAAGACGATTTTAGAGCAAAAGAGATGTTCAGTCTCGTCAAGGAATATTTCGGAAAGGACTTTTTCAAGCTCATTAAGAATGTCGGTCGTGATTCCATCGTTAAGGGTATCGGCTGGATTCATGTATATTATAATGAAGAAGGAAAACTCAAATTCATGCGTTGTGCTCCAGAAGAGGTTATTCCTCTTTGGGCAGACAGCGACCACACGGAGTTAGATGCAGTTATTAGAAAATATACTGTAGAAAGATACCATCAAGGAAGAAAGACCTTTCTTAAGTTTGTGGACTATTACACAAAAGAGGGCGTCTATCATTATAGGTACAATGATAATGGTTCTCTTGTTGTCGACGAAGAAAAGGGTATGCTCTCGCCCAATTTCTCTGTTAAGAGTGTAGGACAGGACGGGAAAGAACAAGAGATTGGTGTCTCGTGGGCAAAAATTCCATTTATTCCCTTTAAGTACGACCCTGACGAACAAAGTTTACTGGTTCGTATAAAGTCTCTTATTGATGACTACGACAAGAAAACAAGCGGAATTGCAGACAATGTAGACGACTTCCCTAATTCCATCACAGTGGTTAAAAACTACGACGGAGCATCTAAGGAAGAGTTCGTTCACAACAAGAATCAGTATCGAACCATTTTCGTACAGGGTGATGGTGATGCTCGTGCAATGGAAACTCCTCTTAATATAGAAGAGGTGGACAAACATCTTCAGCGTCTTCGTGAAGATATTTACGAATTCGGTCAGGGTGTTGATACTGCTAATAAAGATATCAGAGATACTTCAGGCGTTGCTCTTCGTTTCCTTTATGCTGACCTGGATATGGACTGTATCGATTGGGGTAGCGAATGTGAGTGGTCGCTGATGTCGCTTATCTGGTTCATTCAGCAGGACCTTATCGCTCGTGGCAAGGGCGATTTCACAGATGTCAGCTACAGCATTATCTTCAACACAGATGTCATCATCAATGAGACTGAGACAATTCAGAACTGCTTTACCAGTGCTGGAATCATCTCCGGACACACTATTGCTGATAATCATCCTTGGGTATTGAATGCAGACAAGGAAATGAAGGACTTGCTGGACGAGCAAGGAGATGTTCTTGACCTTGAGTCCGAATACGGTGAGAAGATAGCTAAGACAGCGGAAGGTCAAACGGTACCGAAGATATAGAAGGTGATTAAATGAAAGGTAGAGATTATTGGGAAGAGCGAATGACGAATGCGACACTCGCATCTGAACGCTCTGTCCTGGAATATGAGCAGATGCTGCTTGAGGCATACGAACTTGCTTTAATCGAAATCCGCAAAGAGATTGATTCTTTCTTTCAGAAGTACGCCAAAGACAATAAGGTGCTATATTCAGAAGCTCGTCGCAGATTAACTCTTGCTGAAAAGAAGAGTTTTCAGACGATGCTTAAGGAGTGGTATTCTATTGCATCTGAAAATGGGTACCCTGCAGAATACAAGCAGTACCTGCAGGAGCTTGGAAAGAAAGTATATATTACTCGACTTGAGTCTCTGGAAGCATCTATCCGGTACGAGATTGAAAAGTTAAAGACCAAACAGTATCAATGGATGTCAGACCTTATGGCTACAAACTATATGGCAGGGTATTACACCACTTATTATAATATAGCCCAGGGTCTTGAGGTTTCTGTCAACTTTGCGACGGTGGACAAGACAGGTATCGAAAGAGCTGTCAAAGAGAGATGGGACGGACGAAATTATAGTGACTCGGTATGGAATGATAAAGCAAAGCTCATAGAAGCAATACAAACCATTCTTCCTCGGTCATTTTCAATGGGTCTTAATTCTAAAACTCTCGGTGATATGCTAGCAAAGGAACTCAATGTATCTAAAAACAGAGGAAGAGCTCTTGCAAGAACAGAAATCAATCATTTGTGCAATCAGGCCACTCTTGATGTCTATAAAGCGTGTAGGATTGAAAAATATCAGTTTCTTGCTACTTTAGATATGCGAACATCTGAAATCTGTCGTGGTATGGACGGATTCATCGGAAAGGTGTCACAGGCTAAAGTCAATGTCAACTATCCTCCAATGCATGTCAACTGCTATGACGAAGAGACAGAAGTCTATACTAATCAAGGGTGGAAGAAATTTTCAGAACTTAATCGGGATGAATTATTTTGGTCTTTAAATCCTGATACGCTTAAACCTGAATGGGTCCGCGCTATCAATTATATAGCATATCCATACAAGGGTAAGCTTTTGGAGTTCACGAACAAGACATTTAATTTGTGCGTAACTCCTAATCATAATCTGTTCTTGCGATATACTGGAGAAGGAAATTGTAATCGTTACAGATTCGTAGAAGCAAGCAAGGCACCGAAATGGAATAATAATCACTATCGAGGATGTGTGTGGGACGCAAAATCACCTGACACCATTAAACTTGGTGATTATGATATTTCAACCGAACTGTACTGTAAGTTCATGGCATATTACTTGTCAGAGGGCAGCTGCACTTCAAGAAGTGAAAACAGCCGAGGATGGGAAGTAACCATTTCTCAGCATAAGTATTTAGACAGGTTCATAGAAGACTTGAAGGAGATGCCCGTCACTCTCAAAGTGTGTCGCAGAGAGGAAGCACACGACTCATGTATATATATAAATGATGAGTCCATATATAAATATTTGCAGAAGTTTGGAAGAAGTCATGAAAGGTATATACCTGAAGAAATAAAGAATTTATCGTCAGAGCATATAAAATTGTTCTTGGAGTGCTATGCACTTGGTGACGGCTCTAAAACCTATAACGGAACCTGGGATGGATACACGGGGAATTATCGATACTCCTTTTTCACGTCCTCTATTAGAATGAGAGACGATTTAGGAGAGTTGATAATGAAAGCAGGTGGGCATCCCTCGTTTTTCCTCGGAGATTCAAATCGAGCGGGTACACCTTGTTTTAACGGCAAATATGTTCAGAATCATGACGTCTGGACAGTTTCATGGTGCACTAAAAATCATGCCACTGTAGAAAATATTCGCCGACGGGAAATTGATTATGATTCCACAGTTTATTGTGTGGAACTTGAAAAATATCACACTCTACTTGTTAAACGAAGGGGACAAGTTGTTTGGTGCGGAAATTGTCGTTCTACCACCATTCCCTATTTCGAGGACGACGATACTTTAGATAGAATTGCCAAAGACGAGACAGGCAGTAATATCAAGGTTCCGAGACGCATGACCCAAGAAGCGTGGATTAAAAAATATGTTCCTGAGGAACAGAGGTCTAAATTGCTAAAGTTTCTAGAAAAATATTCAAGAGACGAGTAAATATTTAGAGAATCCTCTTTACAAATTACTCTAAAGATATTATAATGTATTTGAACCGAAAGGTTTCAGGTAATCATTCAGGGAGAGCCGACTCCCGTAACAAGGCGAGAATGAAAGGAGAATACCCTATGAACAAAGAATCCCTAATCGCAGCAGGCTTCACGGAGGAGCAGGCAACTAAAATCATGGAAATGCATCAGAAGGCAATCGACGGTAACTATGTACCGAAGGCAACTTTCGAGGCAGAGCGTGAGAAGTCCAAAAACCTGACCGCCCAGGTAGCCGACCGAGACAAGCAAATTACCGAACTCGGAACTTTCAAAGGTATTGCGGAACAGCTCCAGATGAAGGTGGCAGACCTGGAGAAACAGAACAAAGAGGCAAAAGACAAGTTCGAGGCTGACTTGTTACAGGCTCAGAAAGATGCTGCCATTAGGTTCGATATAGCAAGTTCTGTTATCGACCCTGATGATGTCCTTCCGAAGCTGGACCATTCCAAGATTGTTTTCAAGGACGGCAAAATCGTCTCGGGTCTAACAGAACAGTTAGACGAAATAAAGAAGTCCAAACCTCATTACTTTAAGACGGAGAAGAAAGACCCGGAAGGTATCCCTCAAGGATGGTTATTCGGTAAGACTCCTCCCGAAGGCGGCGATGATGGTAAGAGCGGCGGTAAGAAGTCCGAAGCAGAACTGTTTGGCGAAATGCTCGCAGGTTCTAAACTCAGCGGTACCGCAGCAGCTGAAAAAGCTGCAGAAACTTATTTCAAATAATTTAAGGAGGTAATTCAAATGGCAGTAGAGTATAAGCATCAGGATTACACGACTGGAAAACAGATTCTTGTTTTTCCTGACCACTATGTAGGTGTCGCTCATACATTCAGTCAGAACGACGCTGCAGCCGTCACTGTAGATGGTCGTAAGATTATCAAGGCTGGTACAATTTACCCTGCAAATGATGAAACCGCTATTGGGGTTGTATTCAGCGACATGGATGTTACCGACGGTGACCGTAATGGTACTATTATCATTCACGGATTCATCAAGAAAGCAGCACTTCCTGCAAACCCGTCCGCCAACGCAATCGCAGCATTGAACATGATTAAGTTTCTACCTCTCTCAGCGGTAGAGGTAGCACTTGTTGCAACCCCATTGATGATTGCCAACGGAGAAGCCAAGGACAAAACTCATAGTATTGTTGTTGGTATTACAGGAACTACTTTCCGACCAGAAGCGAGCGTGCTCACTAACTGGACTATTACAGGGGAAGCTACAACTAAGGTCGACGTTGTGTCAATCACTGTGTCTCCTGATGGTAAGTTTGTTACTATTAATACTAAAAACTCAGCGGCCACTGCTGAAGGTAGTGTGACAGTTGTTCCGCATGCGGCAGCTACAAGCACCGGAGATGTTCCCGCAACTGCCACTACTATCGTTAATGTTCCGGCAGCGGGTTAATAAGGAAGGAGGATGAACAATGGCTAAATCTATTTTTGATATGATTACAGCTCAGGCTCTCGCTTCTTATTACGAGAAACTTGAGTCAAACCGTATTCCTTTGCTCGGCGAAGGTCTGTTCCCTGCTGACAAGAAGATGGGATTGAAGCTCGAGTGGATTAAAGGCTATGACAACCTTCCGGTTGCTCTTCAGCCTTCTGCATTTGATGCGAAGCCTTTGCTTCGTGACAGAGGCGGAGTTTCCACTGAGAGCACTCGTATGCCTTTCTTCCGTGAGGCAATGAGACTCGGTGAAGAAGATCGTCAACAGCTTCTCATGTTTATGGAAGCTAACAATAACGCATACGCTCGTCAGATTATCACTCGTATCTTCGATGATACGAAGTCCCTTATCGACGGCGCTATGCTCGTCCCCGAAATCATGCGCATGGGTATCCTGACCACAGGTTCGTTCACTATCAGTTCTGCAGCTGATTCCGGTCAGGCTGTCAACTACTCTTACAACTACGACCCGAACGGTACTTGGGCGTCTAAGAACAAGATGACTCTTACAAGTACCGACAAGTGGTCCGACCATGCTAACTCCAATCCTATTCAGGACATTTTGGATGTTAAGCGTGATGCTGCTAAACGTGGTATCAACCTTACTCGTGCCATTATTGGCTACGGTACCTGGTTAGACATCATGCAGAATGCTAAGATTAGGCTTGGCATGTATCCACTTGCTCAGCAGGCTGCTAATGTTATTGTCACCGACGACCAGGTTAAGACCTATGTTGAGAGTGTCATCAAGATGAAGATTGTGATATACGACAAGATGTATAAAGACACTCTTCAGACAGACCAGTATTTCTATCCGACCTCCGGATATTGTACTCTTATTCCTGACGGCACACTTGGTAAGACCTGGTACGGTACTACTCCGGAAGAGGCAGACCTTATGTCTGGTAGCACTCTTGCCGATGTTCGTATTGTCAACACCGGTGTTGCTGTGTCCACTGAGAAGATTGCTCTTCCTGTAAACATTATCAACTGGGTATCCGAAATTGTTCTTCCGTCCTTTGAAAATATGGACAGAGTGTTCAATATCGTGTACTAAGAGAAATGGAGGGTATGAGATATGGCAGAAGTTAAGTTTGTCAATGCTGCAAAGTATAAGGGTGTTCGCTACCCTGCTCATACTCCTTTTCAGGTAGCGGATGAGGATGTTGATAGCCTGGTTAAATCCGGTGCTATCGTCCTCGTTCCTCCTCAGGCCAAAGCAGCTGAGAGCAAAGGCGACGAAAAAAAGAGTCTCGATGAGATGACTGTCAACGAACTCAAGGCCTATGCTGCTGAAAAGGAAATCGATATCAGCAAGGTCGAGAAGAAAGCTGATATCTTGGCTGCTATCAAAGCAGCTGAGGGCGAAGGCGACGAAAATAAGTAATTGGAGGTGGGGTCGATGGAATATCTGGAATTGATTAAAATAATCAAGCAGAAGCAGACGAAGGTAGCATTCACAGACGACGATATTCTTGCTGCTCTGCAAGAGGTCGAACAGGTTATCAAGAACTACTGTTCTATTCCGACTGTTCCGGACGCACTCAGGTACACCTGGTGCAATATGTCCATCGACCTCCTTCTTTACAATCACGAAGTCAACACCACTCCGAACGATGTCTTAGAAGCATTTGACCCGAGCGATGTGTCCACCATTAAGTTGGGAGACACTTCTATATCACTCGGTGATAAGTATCGGAACAACGCAAGGAGCAGAACCCTTCAGAGTCATCAGGCGAATCTGGACGCAATCGTCACTAATTACAAAGCCCAGCTAAACCAGTTTAGGAGGTTATGGTGATGAGATTAGGTGATTTTTCAGGAATCATAACGACGATGTTTACAGATAAGATGGACATAACCCGGTATATTGAAGTTACCAACTCGGACGGCACAACAGAAACCAAGCTTCCTGACAATCCATTATATGTAGATGTCAACTGTAGAATCTCGTTTGTGTCAGAAGAAAGCCCAAAAGATGGAGAAGTCGACGACAACCCTGTAAAGATTACGCCGAAAATCTTTTGCAAGACGACAGCAGATATCCAAGCAGGGGACTATATTACAGTTCGTAGATTTGACGATGATGGAAACATCATGGCCACATTTTCAGGGCAAATCGGGTTACCTTCTATCTATCCTACTCATAAGGAGGCATTGTTCCTGATAAAGGAGAGTGCTTAAAATGAGCGGAAGCGGATTTGATTATAGCGGTTTCTTGAGATACAGGAACAGCTTCAACAAGATGTATCAGCAATTCGACTCCTGGCTTAATGCTTTCCTCCTAAAAGAGGGTATGCGGTTCATAGCTGGAGTCAAACCAAGAACTCCGGTAGATACTGGAGATTTAAGAAATCACTGGCAGTTAAACGGAATAACCCGAAGTGGTAATACTCTAAACTGCTGGTTCGTCAATACAATGTACTATGCTACCTTTGTAGAGTATGGGCACGCAAAACCGTACAAATCGGGAGCAGCAGAAGGTAGCGCCGACTGGGTTCCAGGGTACTTCATGATGACAGTAACCTTAGACCAGATAGAACGCTCAATGCCTGCCAGATTCGATTCTGCATTCAGGCAATTTCTGTTAGGACTGGGGGTGATGTAAATGGCAGTATTGACAGGAGAGGAAGTTGTCAGCGGTGTTGCTATCAATATTAGAGCAGCATTCACAACAACAGAACTCAAAGCTATCTATAAAGATACTCCTCTTCAGAACATCAAGAAGCCATACGCATTCATTCATCAGATAAATGCAGAGCACTTGAATGAGATGAGAGGAAGGGCAGAACACAATTTCATGATAGATGTCAGAGTTCATCCAGAGGATACTCAGACAAATATCCAGACCTGGGCCAGAGCAACAGCAACTAAAATGCTCGAAGCCTTAAACATCATCACCGTTAGCGGACAATCCGTTAAGAGTCGCGGCATCGAGTGGAAAGTGGAGGACAATGTACTTCATGTAATCACGAGATACGCATATAAGGTAATTCATGTAGAAGAACCTATACCTGATATGGAAACTCTGTTGTACGGTGACCACATCAAATAATTTTAGAAAGGGTGATAAAAATGCCAGCAGGTGGAACTTGGACAGTTCAAAATAAACAGAGACCGGGTGCGTATATCAACTTCGTAGCCGTTCCGAAACCCGAAGGCACTATCGGTAACAGAGGCGTCATGACTGCTTGTCTTCCGATGACCTGGGGTCCTGCCGGTCAGCTCATTACTCTCTATGGAGAGGATTTGCTGAATGGCAAGAGTCTTGCCAAAGTGGGTTGTACCGCTCGTGACACAGACGAATCCCTTCCGTATCGCTTGGCTCTCGCGGGCAGCTACAAGGCTCTGCTCTTTAGGGCGGATACTGGAGGTACTAAAGCAACGAATGTCATCTCAACGGACTTACTTACTGCTAACGCTAAATACGCAGGGTCTACTGGTAACAACATTTCAGTCGTTATCACGAAGGATAAACCCGCAGTAGGTCAGTACACCGTAGACATTCTTTTCAAGCTCGTTCAGCAGGAGTCTTTCGTCGTATCCGAACTTGCTGATTTCAGTGATATCGAATCTGAGTGGGTAGACTTCATTGTCCCTACATCTCCTTCGTCTACTGAAATTCCGGTAACTACCGGTGCAGTTCTGTCAGGCGGTACCAATGGTACAGTTAATGGCGAGACGATTTATCCTGCTTACTTCTCTGCTGTAGACGGCGAGCAGTGGCAGTGCATGGCAATCAACACATCGGAAGCAGTTGGTGCTCAGGTTACTGAGTTCATCAAGTTGCTCAGAGATACCAGAGGCAAGAAGGTTCAGGCAGTTGTTTACAATTATCCTGAAGCTGACTACGAAGGTATCATCAGTGTTGACCAGGGCTTCAAGACGGCTCAGGACTCGGTTACCGTAGACCTGTTCCCGTTGTATGTAGCAAGCATCACAGCAGGTGCTAATGTCAATGAGAGCAATACTGCTCGAGTTGTTCAGGATGCAATTTCCATTATCAATCCGATTGCTGAAGAGGACATCGAAGATGCACTCAAGGCAGGTAAGTTCTTGCTTTCCTATCGTCAGGACGGCGTGGTATGCGTAGAAAAGGATATCAACTCCCTTCACTCCTTCACTGTAGACAAGAACTATGCTTTCTCCAAGAACCGTGTTGTTCGTTGCTTGGATGAAATCGGTAATAAGACCGCACTTGTTTTCAATAGAAACTATTGCGGTAAAATAGACAATAACGATGTCGGAAGAAACCTGTATAAGACAGAGTTGATTTCGATGATGGACCAGCTTCAGAGCATAGGAGCAATACGCAACTTCGAAGGAACTTCTGATATTACTGTTCTTCCAGGTAATGATGTGGACAGCGTTGTCGTTGACCTGCTTGTTCAGCCTGTTGACAGCATGGAGAAACTCTACATGACTGTTAATGTGGACGCTTAAGAAAGGAGCGTGAGATAAATGAGTTATTTGAAAGCTGGAGATACTATTTCCGGTCAGGAAGCAGTCGCAAAGATGACCATCAAGAACGCTGACGGGACTTCTTCTATCGAAGATATGTTCTTCGGTAAGAATCTGGAAGCTACTTGTGAAATCGAAAAGACTGATGTCAAGACTCTAGGCAAACGAGGTGCTCAGCATAAGCCTAACGGCTGGTCAGGTTCTGGCAAAATGAAGGTGTATTATGTCACCTCCCTTTTCAGGAATATGGCTTTGCAGTACATCAAGACCGGTGTTCCTGTTTACTTCGATATCATGGTCACCAACAACGACCCGGCAAGTTCCATAGGTCCTCAGACCACAGTTCTGAAGAATTGCTCTCTCGACTCCGTTATTCTTGCTAAGTTCGATGTTGAGAGCGATGTCATGGACGAAGACCTGGACTTCACATTCGACGATGTGGATATACTCGATTCGTTCGTAGCACCTACACTCGGTTCGCTCTAATTTAGAAAAGGAGGAAATAATACCATGAATGCACTTCAACAGTTTTTGACCAAAAACTCCGTCGACAATCTTACCGAGGAAGTAACCCTCGGTGGACGCCTTAAGGACTTTAAGTTCAAAATTAAGGCCCTGACGGGTAACCAATATAACGATTTTCAGGCTCTTTGCATTGAAAATCCGAACAGTCCTAAGAAACGTAGATTCAACATCAAGAAGTTCAATGAGCTTATCGTTGCTAACTGCGTAGTTGAGCCGAACTTCAAGGACCCTGAGTGGCTGAAGGAACTCGGTGTCGCAGATGCAACTTCCGCTATCTATAAGACTCTGCTTGCCGGCGAGATTACAGACCTTGCTGAAAGAGTACTTCGTTTGTCCGGATTTGACAGAGATATCGAAGAGGAGATGGAAGAAGTAAAAAACTAATGGCGGAGAAGGACGGCGACACTTGGTACTGCTTTTATGCAGTAATGAAGCTTCATTGGAAGCCGTCCGAGTTTGCCTTCCTTCCTCCGCAAGATAGAGCTCTAATGTATGCCTTCATTGATGAGAAGCTGCGTGAAGAAGAAAAACAGCAGCGTAAACTCAAATCCCAGAGGAGTCATAGGAGAGGAGGTCATCGGTAATGGCAACTATTAGAAACTCTATTAGCTTACAGGACCGAATGACCCCTGTTTTTCGTTCCATCATTAAGTCGATGGATAGCACACTCAGGGTCATGAGAAATCTGGACCGTCAGGCTAATAAAGGTATACAAAGCAAGGCATATAGAACCGCAGAAAGAGATATCAAACGAGCAAACAATGAACTCATTCGTATGCAGAATAATCTGAGCCGAGCAGATAAGGCAGCGGGAAAACTCGCTGCCTCTACCGGCAAGGTATCGACTAATATGTCGAGGATGCGTTCAGGAGGTTTCAATCTTAGTAATCTTGCTGCGGGCTTATACTTGCTGAAGAATATAGCAAATACACTATCTGATATCATGAAAATTCCTGATACCATGAACGCAATTCAGTATCGTTTGGATACTTACGACACCACTGCTCTTTCGGGAGACCAGCTGTTTGATGCAACTTATCTTGCAGCGCAGCGTTCTCGTTCAGACCTTGCTAGTACAGCCAGCCTGGCATCTCGTATCTTGGTATCGGGTGCTACAAACGGTAGCGGTGCAGAGGCGATAAACCTCGCAGAATTGCTGAATAAAGCATCGTTCTTAGGTGGTTCTTCTTCTGGAGAATCTCAAAGAGCATTGCTTCAGCTGTCACAGGCTCTTGCGTCCGGAACATTACAGGGCGACGAGCTTCGTGCTATTCGTGAGCAGGCTCCTGGTTTAACAGATGTTCTTGCTCGGGGCTTGTCCAGTATGGCGGAGAGAGGAGCCTTACCCGAAAAGTTCTTGAATACTACGATGGGTGACTTAAAGCAACTCGGTGCAGAAGGTGAACTCACAGCGGAGAGAGTTATAGCTGCTTTCAAAGAGATGGGTACTTATGTCAATGAGACATTTGACAAATCTCCGAAGCAGTTCGGTCAGGCTGTTACAGGTATCGTCAATGTCTGGAAGAGATGGCTGAAGCTAATGTCGCAAGGTGACAATGCTCTTGCTAAAATCAACGAGAAGGCTTGGCAGTTGCTTGAATGGTTTGAATCTACAGACGGTCAAGCGTTCATGGAAGGTCTTGCTAAAGGTATCAACTTCGTTGTAGATGCTATTATTCGATTAATAGACTGGATAGGACAACTGATAAACCGGTTAGGACAACTGATAAACCGGTTAGGACAACTGATAAACCGGTTAGGGACAGCTGACGAAATCGTAGGTTCTATTTGTGGAACATTTATGTTCCTCGCATATCTCATTTATGATGTGGTAATCGGCGCAATCATGGCATTCGGTCTTGCAGGTGTTGGAGCGGGTATGCTCGTTATCTTGGCTCTGCAAGCCGTTGTTCAGATGATTATGTGGGTAGTCCTTGCCATTTGGAGTGCCATTGTTACCGTATATAATGTTCTCTACTCTATCGTCAAGGGTGCTTGGGGCCTCATCAAGGGTGCGATAGTGGGTATCTACCAGCAATTTGTTTGGCTTGGCCAAGGCATTCTTGGTATATTGTACGGAATTGCTTCTGCAATTGACTTTATTTTCGGCTCTAATTTAGCGGATACTGTCGGCGACTGGATTGACGATTTAGGCTCGTCCGTAGACGAACTCAATGAAAAACTCGACCCGCTCGGAGAGTTTAAGGACATTGGAGACCAGTGGAAAGACTCTTACGGTACACTCGGCGATATGTGGACAGGAAAAGGAGAGTATGACGATTGGAATATTACAGACAACATGCGTGATGTTTGGAACGGCGGTAACTCAATGCTGATGAGTATTTGGGATTGGGGAACCAACAAAATGGTAAACCCAATGGACGGTTGGAACAGCGGATACGATTTCGGTTCAGGATTAGTCGATAACATTGCAAATATGGGAATATCTATGGACCTAAGTAATATTGAGGATGCATTAAATAACGGTGTTCATGTTGGTGGAGGAGACCTGGATAGCATCGGTTCTATCAAGAGCGATGTCGATATTTCAGACCAAGATATTCAGCTACTCAGAGATATCGCTGCTCGTGACTTCTTGCTCAACCTGCAGACAGTAACACCTACTGCAAATGTCACTTTCGGAGATATTCACGAAACAGCAGATGTCAACAAGATTCTCGGTGTAATCGAGGATATGGTTGAGGAACAACTCGCGACTTCACTTGTCGTAGGATGATAGGAAGAGGAGGAGTAATAAATGGACATTGGATTTTTCATAAACTATGATAACCAGGTTGTTCAGCTTCCTGTCAATCCTGAGAAGGTAGAGGTTAAGTATAGCGGTAATAACAGTACGACTGAGATTATTCAGTTGGGTGAAATCAATCTCCTGAAGGATAGAAAGTTAGCTGAAATATCATTCAAATCTTTCTTCCCTCAGGACGATTGGTTCCCCGCTGTTAGAACCAGAGGTCAGTTTAAGACACCGGACTTCTACAAAGAATTTTTCGAGGGAATACAGAAAGACAAGAAACCTTGTCGACTCATAATAACAGGACTCAACATTACGATGAAGGTCTCAGTAGAGAACTTCTCGTATTACCACCAGGGTGGAGACCACGAAGACGCATACTACTCTATCGATTTCAAAGAGTATAGAGATTATCACATTATGCAGATACCGATTGACCCTTCCCTTAAGCGTCTGACAGCTACTAAAGCAACGACTCCGACACCTGCAAAACCTGCTACTCCTGCACAGATTACCAAAGGTTGTGATGTCATTCTAAATGGTAGAGTCCATTATGACTCATACGGCTCTAAGCCTGGAAAGACATTCAGTAACTATAAAGGTAAAGTCAATTTCATAAATATGAAGGGTTCTCATCCTTATCATGTAACCACTCCGTCCGGAGGCTGGTTGGGATGGGTTACCAAAGAAAGTGTGGTGTTAGCATGAGCATATACGCCACACTTTATGATAATCGAAACGAAAAAGCATACGATATTTCAGAGGTTATTAGCAACCTGGAGATTTCAACGAAGATTCAGGACGACCCTGGAAAGTGTACCTTTGACCTCATAAAATGTGACGGACTCGAATTTTGGGAGGGTGCTACTGTATCCATCGTTTACAACGGTGTGAAGATGTTCCGAGGATTTGTCTTCTCTAAAAAGAGGAACAAAGATGTAGACATCATTTCAGTCACCTGCTATGACCAGTTAAGGTACCTGAAGAATAAAGACTCCTATGTGTTTGAGAATATGACAAGTGACCAGATTTTCTCTAAGATTTGTTCCGACTTTGTTCTTAAGCATAGGGTGGTAGACAAGAGTTCATACATCTGTGCCCCAAGAAGCAACGATGCTACTATCTTGTACGACATGATTAAGAAAGCACTCGATGACACACTCATCAACAGCAAACAGTGGTTTATTATTAGAGATAATTTCGGAGTGTTGGAGCATATCAATGTTTACTCTCTTCAGGCAGGTATCATGCTCGGAGACGAAAGTGGAATCACAGATTTCACTTATGAAACATCGATTGACAAAGATACCTACAATCAGATTAAACTTTACAGAGATAATCAGACATCAGGTAAGAGGGAAATCTTCATTGTCAACGACACAATCAACGGCGGTAACACAATTAAGGCCTGGGGTATATTACAGATGTACGAGAAAGTGGACGAGAAGCTTAATCTCGCCCAGATTGAACAGAAAGCAAGAGGAATGTTAAGCCTATACAATAATACTAAGAGAAGCCTAAAAATCGAGGCTCTCGGAGTACCAAATGTATGTGCTGGTTCGATATTCAAGTGTTCAATCAAAGACCTTGGAGACCTTTCTATCAACAGGTATATGCTCGTAACCGCTTGTACTCACAAGATTGGAAACGGAGTGCATACCATGGAACTTGAAACAGAGGTGATAACAAATGGCTGATGCATCAAGACTGGTGAAAGCAATGCAGAAAGCATCAAAAATACCAGAAAATGAAAAGGTGGACTTGGTTACAGGAACAGTCACCTCCGTCAGTCCGCTGAAGATAAAGACAGACAAGATAGAGCTAACAGAGACATTCCTTGTTCTGGGTGCCCTATGTAAGTCTACCACCATTAAAATACCTAAGAGAGACGCCAATGCTCACAAGCACAAGATACCGCAGCACACCACAGAGCCTGCTGGTACTGGACCACATACTCATGTTATCAATGAGTTCTACTCTGAGGTTGCGTTACCCGACATTCTTCTTTGGCGAGGATTACAGGTTGGAGATGAAGTATATATGATACGATTCTCAGAGGGTCAAAAGTATTATGTATTACAGAGGAAGGAGGGGATTACATGATTCCGGAAACTCTAAATGAAGAGAATTTAATTGACATCGAGGAATATGAGTCTCCTCCGTCTCTTACTTACCGACTGGACTTTACCAATCGAAGAATAATCGGTAAGGTAGATGGCAAAGAAGCTGTTATGCAGTTCATCAAGAAAGTCCTGAATACCAGCAAGTATGCTTATGAGATATATGATTGGTATTATGGAAATGAACTCCCTTCTCTTGTTGGAATGTCCTACGACTACATCGTGGTTGAGGCTCCAAGAATCATCGAGGAAGCATTGCTCGTAGACGACAGAATAACCTATATAGACCAGTGGAGTTTCAAAAAGGTTGCTGTCGACGCCATAGAGATATCTTTCCTGGTTCATACCATTTATGGTAACATCAAATACACTAAGGAGGTGGCGGCATGATTGGAGATTATTTAGAGGTATATACTTTTGATTACCTCATGGAACAGGCTTTGAGTCAGGTTCCGAATACAGTAGATAAAAGACAGGGAAGTATCATTTATGATGCTCTTGCACCTGCTTGCTATCGACTGGCAGACTTCTACAATACTCTGAGAAACATCTATAAAGACACCTTCGCTGAAACAGCGACAGGAGAATCTCTTGACCTCAGAGTAGCAGAACAGGGCGTAACGAGATATCCCGCAACTTTTGCTATCAAGAAGGGATACTTTGCATCCGCAAATGGGGAGCCAATGACTATTCCTCTTGGAGCACGATTTTCTACTATTTCAGACATCAATCCTATTACCTATGTCGTCACAGCGGCGTATGCAGAGGACGGAGTTGTTCAGCCTGGTTACTATCAACTGAAATGTGAGGTGGCAGGCGTATCTGGAAATGAATACAGCGGTACTCTAACTAATATCACTTATATACAAGGTCTTGCTGCTGCAACGATGCTTGACCTTATCCAACCGGCGAGAGACGAAGAAACAGACGAAGAACTCCGCACCAGATATTTTGAAAGGGTCAACCAAAAAGCATTCGGCGGTAACATCGCTCAGTATTACCAAGAACTTAGAGAGATTTCAGGTGTGGGCGATGCACAGATTTATCCTGTTTGGAATGGCGGAGGTACTGTAAAACTTAGTATCGTTGATTCTGAGTATAATCGATGCTCAACTGAATTCATCGCCATTGTTCAAAACTTGATTGACCCTGAAAATTCTCAAGGTATCACAGGAACAGGTCTCGGACTTGCTCCTATCGGACATCAGGTTACGGTCGTTACTCCGGATGAATTCGTAGCAAATATAACAGCAACGGTTGTCCTCATGTCGGGTATGTCAATCGGACAGGTTACTACACCGATTAAAAATGCAATAGAAGCATATTTTCAGACACTTAGAAAGAGTTGGGGAGCGGCGAATGAGTACAATAATTACTCTCTGGGTATCTACATATCCAGAATCACAGCTGCTATTCTGACCGTTCCTGGTGTCGCTAATGTAACTAATGTCAAGATAAATGGAAGCTCTGTTGATGTTACTCTTCAGGAGAATGCAGTGATTCAGCAACTTCCTGTGGTTGGGACGGTGACGATAAATGAGGGATAGCAGAAAAGCATCTTCGTATATTCCACAAATCTATAAAGGTTTCACAGAAATGGAAGCCCTTATTGCTGTAGAAGATAATATCCTTGACAAAGCAGAGAATGAAAAGAAGAATCTGGAAGATAACCAGTATGTTCTGACAGCAAATGAGTACGGTATCGAGCAGTATGAAGATATGCTTGACATCATTCCGAATCCCGCTGTGGAAACACTTCAATTCAGAAGAGACAGAATTATCAATCGTCTTTCGATGACTCCTCCATTCACTTTCCGATTCTTAAAAAAGAAGTTAGATGAAATTATTGGAGTTGGAAAGTGGAAAGCATATATAGATTTCTCAACCTACACCTTGTATGTCGAGAGTTCTGCAAATAACCAGATATGGTTTGAAGAGATTCTGATTACAATGACGAATCTTAAACCTGCGAATATTGTCTTCATAAACCAACCTCTGATTACTCAGGGTCTTGTAATGTCTGAAGAAATATCGTATAGTACAATACAGTACAACTATGTTCTCGGTGTATCCTGGGTTCTCGGAGCACTGCCATTTCTAAGTTATATAGACAAGGGGGCGATAAAATTGTCAAATGTATCTTCATTGAAAGATGACCTGTTCCAAGATGTGGCGACATTCACTGCATCAGACATCGCTACTGTTCTGCTGAATGACAGTCTGAGTATCTCAAATTTCGTTACTAAACAAGCATCAGCGAATATCGTAGATATCGAGTATAATGTTCTTGCGTCTCAGATTCAGACAATCACAAACATTAAACTCAAAAACTCTTCAGGAGATGTTCTTTCCGAAGCGGTCGTTTATGTTCCTCTTCTGGAAGATGTTCTTATGAAACATACCATTACAGTTAAGGAGGAGATTGAACAATGAGTTATAATGGAAAGACCAACTGGCAAGACGGTGAAATCGTTCATGCTCAGGACATGAATCGAATCGAGCAAGGAATATTAGATGCATATGATAAGGCTAATGCAGCTTTGACAGATTATGCTCAACACGGCGTAACAATGGGTCATGAAAATGACATTTATGTCGCTAAAATTGGGTCACTTTTTGAATTTACTCCTTTAGAAGCAAGTTATGGTGGCAATATCAGTGCTATAGCAGTAGACGACAATTATGTATATGTTGGCGGGACAGCTCAAACTGTGAGGAAGCTCAATAAGTCCGACTTATCGCAAGTGGCTGAAAGTGCAAGCTATGGCGGGGGTATCTATACTATGGCAATAGACAATGACTTTATCTATGTGGGAGGGTGGGGAACCCAAACTGTAAGAAAATTAAGGAAAAGTGATTTATCACAAGTAGCGGAAAGTGAAAACTATGGCGAGGATATACTAGCAATAACAGTAGATGACAACGAATTTGTCTATGTTGGCGGGACAGCTCAAACTGTGAGGAAGCTCAATAAGTCCAACTTATCGCAAGTAGCGGAAAGTGCAAACTGTGGCGAGGATATACGAGCAATAGTAGTGGATGACAATGACTTTATCTATGTTGGTGGGACAGCTCAAACTGTGAAGAGACTCCACAAATTCGACCTAGCACTATTAGATGAAAGCGCAAGCTATGGTGGTGAGATTTATACTATGGCAATAGACGATGATTTTATCTATGTTGGTGGGGAAACTCGAACTGTGAAGAAACTCAACAAATTCGACCTATCACAAGTAGCTAAAAGCTCACCTTATCATGGCTTTATCTATGCTATAGCAACAGACGATGAATTTGTCTATATTGGCGGGGGATGGACAGCAACTCCAACTGTAAGAAAATTAAGGAAAAGTGATTTATCACAAGTAGCGGAAAGTGAAAACTATGGCGGGGATATACTAGCAATAACAGTAGATGACAACAAATTTGTCTATGTTGGCGGAGGAGCAGACAACATAAAAGTCATAGAAAACCGCGAACTAATTAAGATTATAAGGAGGTACCAATAATGATAGTGGATGCTTTCAAGCATCAAAAAATCAAAAGTAAAGAAAGATGGTGAAAATAATGAAAATTAACTGGAAACAGAAGTTGACAAGCAGAAAGTTTTGGGCAGCGGTCATTGGTTTTGTAACTGCATTGATGGTGGCTTTTGGTGTGAATGACCTGACCATTGAACAAGTGGTTGGTCTTATCACAGCAGCTTCCACACTAATTGCTTACATAATCGGTGAAGGAATGGTTGATGCTGCAAGGATAAATGCAGAAACAACCAATAATGATGAAAGTGAAGGTGAATAATCATGGATGAAAAGAAAATCATTGATGGAATCGAAATTTCCGAAGATGAAGAAATTACTGATGAAACCCTTGATGAATTAAGCAATGGAAAGGGTGAAGAATAATGGCATACACAAACAGTCCACTTGTGAACTATACCAAGTTAAGTCCGAATCATTCAGGTCAGAGAAATCACGCAATTGACACTATAACCATTCACTGTGTTGTGGGTCAATGTTCTGTTGAAACATTGGGGGAAATCTTTGCGAAGGAAAGCAGACAGGCATCTTCCAACTATGGTATTGGTTTTGATGGTAGGATTGGAATGTACTGTGAAGAAAAGAACCGTTCCTGGTGTACTTCTTCCGCATCCAATGACCACAGAGCAATCACCATTGAAGTTGCATCAGATACAACATATCCCTATGCAGTGAATGATAAAGCATATGCTGCACTTCTTGACCTAGTGACCGACATCTGCAAAAGAAACGGTATTAAGAAGCTTGTATGGTCAACAGACAAGAATCAGCGTGTTAATCACCTGAATGGTTGCAACATGACTGTTCACAGAGATTATGCAAACAAATCCTGCCCTGGTGATTATCTGTATAACAAGCATGGTGAGATTGCAGCAGAAGTCAACAGGAGGCTGAATGCAGGTGCTGCATCTTCTACATCCGAAGCACCGAAAGTCCTTTACAGAGTGCAAACAGGAGCATTCAGCGTGAAGTCAAATGCTGATGCTTTCCTGAACAAAGTAAAGACCGCAGGCTTTGATACCTATATGGTCAAGGTCGGCAATCTCTACAAGGTTCAGGTTGGAGCATACTCTGTTAAATCCAATGCTGAAAACATGATGGCGAAACTCAAGGCCAAGGGCTTTGATGCGTTCATCACAACAGAGTCTGGAACAACTGCAACCGTAAGCACCCCTGTCGCTTCTTTAGCTGTCGGAGACAAAGTGAAACTCGCAAGCGGTGCTCCGATATACGGAACATCTAAGCAGTTTCAGTCCTGGGTATATTCTTCTACTCTTTATGTCAGAGAAATCAGCGGTAACCGTATCGTGATTTCAACTCTCAAGAGCGGCGCTGTCACAGGAGCAGTAGATAAGAAGTACCTCACCAAGATTTGATTATTTCCTCCTTTTTGATAGGCGGCGTCTGAGATGGTCACTTAGGTGTCGCCTTATTTTATTTCTTGAATATTTTTAAGAAAAGTATTGACAAATCACTCAGTATGTATTACAATATAAACATAATAGAAAGGAGGGCTAATATGATTCAAATCAAAATCGGTGACCCTATTAAGTTGAAGCCGACTCCACTGTCGCCGAAATCCGGATTCATCTCGTTTCCGTACGATAGTCAATTAGTCGAATATATCAAGTCATTAGGTAACCGCGTTTACCTACCCGAATCAAAGATGTGGGAAGTACCTTTAACAGCAGTTCCTACTATATGTAACAAATTAACCACGAGAGACATTGAGATTGTGGGTGAGATGGTTAAAGAAACTAAAACCCAAGTACAACTACCAAAAGGATTCACATTTACGACACAGCCGTATAACCACCAGCTAGAAGGTGTACTGTATGGTCTGGCAAATGACTCATTTCTTCTCGGAGACGACCAAGGGCTGGGAAAGACAAAACAAATTATAGACCTTGCCATTGCTCGTAAGCATTTAGAAGGAATGAAGCATTGCTTAATCATATGCGGTGTCAACGGAAATAAGTACAACTGGGTAGACGAAGTTCATACTCACAGCAAAGAAGATGCGTGGGTAATTGGAACTCGGTACACGAAGAGAGCTCCTGTAAAGATGGTAGAGGGTACGAGCAAAGATAAATTAGATGACTTAATGAACTTGCCACCACACTTTTTCATTATTACTAATATTGAGACGCTCCGTGCTATGCCGACGAAGAAAGGTAACAAAACAGTCTTTCCTATCGCCGAGAGAATTCAGAAGTTATGCGATATGGGTGAAATTGGAATGATAGCATTCGACGAAGCACACAAAGCAAAGAATCCTACTTCGCAGCAAGGAAAAGCACTCTTGTCTATTCATCCTAAATATGCTATTCCGATGTCCGGTACTTTTCTTGTCAACAGTCCATTGGACCTTTATGTTCCGCTGAAATGGGCTGGATTTGAACAGCACAGCTTCTATCAGTACAAGCAGCACTATTGCGTGATGGGTGGATTCAATAATCAGGAAGTCATCAGTTATAAAAATCTGGACGAGATAAGAGCATTGCTGGACAAGGTGATGCTTAGAAGAACGAAAGACGAAGTTCTTGACCTTCCTCCGAAGATTCATATAGTCGAATATGTCGACATGAACAAAGAGCAAAAGATGATATACGATGAAGTGAAGAAGGAAGTCAAGAGCAACATCGATAAATTGAGAATCAGCAACGACCCGTTGTCACAGATGATAAGACTTCGTCAGGCGACAGGGTATCCTGGAATCCTTTCTTCCACAATCACTCAGTCCGCTAAGATGGACAGAATGGAAGAACTGATTGAGGAAATCACATCTGTTGGACAGAAGGCGATTGTTTATAGCCAATGGGAACAGATGACTGCAATTATTAAACAGAAACTGAAGAGATATAATCCTGCATATATTACAGGAGATGTCAGAGCAGATGTGCGTATGCAGGAAGTCGAGAGATTTCAGAACGACCCAACCTGTAAAGTTATCATCGGAACCATAGGTGCTATGGGTACCGGCCTTACTTTAACAGCAGCTTCGAATGTCATCTTCATTGATGACCCGTGGAATAGAGCATTGAAAGACCAAGCAGAAGACAGAGCACATCGTATCGGTACGAAAGGTACTGTTCGTGTCATCACAATCGTATGCAAAGATACGATTGATGAAAGAATTCTGGACCTTGTTTACAGAAAAGGTAAGATGGCTGATATGCTTATTGATGGAAAATTCGAAGTAAAAAATAAAGCAGCATTTATTGATTATTTGCTGAGTTAAGGAGGAATAAAATGGATTATCAAGAGAGAAGTCGTCACAGAATGAGAAGGCGAAAACGCAATATCCGGAATAGGAGAATAGCATTCGGCATCATTCTCGTCACAATCATTGGTCTTATGGTGTGGATATTTATACCGAAGGATATAGAAGAGAGAGAGGAGCAGGTGTCGGGTACATCAGCACCGACGAATGTTCCTTCACCTACTCTTCAGATAACGAGAGATGTTGTAACAGCAACTCCTACTCCGGAGCCTACGCCGACGAAAGAACTGGAACCTACATATACAGAAGATGAACTATTCTGTATGGCTGCAGCTATCTATAACGAAGCTGGTGGTGATACTTGTTCAGACGAAACTCGAATGTTGGCGGGTTATGTGATATTAAATCGAGTTAAAGACCCAAGATTTCCAGATTCTATTAGAGAAGTTTTGGAAGCAAGGAACCAGTATGGAGAGTTCTACTGGACAGGAGTTAAATTCGCAGACAGAAGTTCTAAACCAGAAGAACAGCATGCGGTGGAAAGAGCATACGAGATAGCAAAGAGGGTACTTACAGAGCCCTCAACCATTCCTGAAACAGTCGTGTTCCAAGCTGAATTTGAGCAAGGAACCGGTGTTTATAAATATCAAGACGGCATATATTTTTGCTACGCAGAGGAGGTGAATTAAATGGGTGAATTAAATGCTGGATACTTGACTATCGGTAGAGCTGCTTATGTCGTCGGAGTTTCAACCCAGACGATTACTCGATGGTACAAGTGGTGGGAAAGTGATGGATTTGAACATCCGTCAGACCTTTATCTTCCGCCTTATTACTATAAGGACAAGAGGAAGACAAAGCACTTCAAGAAAGAAGACATCATGTTCCTGAAGGAGTTCCGCAATAAGCTCCAAACTACTCACAAGGGTGTTATGGCAGACTTTAATGCTGCTTATCAGTGGGGTAAGAGAGGAGAAAAGATTCTTGAAAACAGAGAAACTAATTCTACTGAAGTCAAGAAGAAAATGAGATAATAAAATAGGAGGAAAAAAAATTATGGCAACACGCAGAAGCGTAAACACGCAACCCAAAGAAAGTCTTGACGACATGATTTTAATTTATGCCGGAAAGAAAGAAGAGCTTGACCCGCTCAAAAAACTGGTGGACGAATACGGAAAGAAAATCAAGTCTGAAATGATAGACAAAGACCTTTCTGAATACACCGTCGGTGATGTGAGAGCATCCATCAGTGTCACGCAGAGAGAGGACTTCAACGAACTTCAGGCGATTGAAATTCTCAGAAAGAATCTTACGCCTGAGCAATTCAGCAAGGCTGTCAAGACCAAAGAGTATATAGACGATGATGCATTTGAAGCTCTCGTTTACAACCACGAAGTAGATGCTGCTATCTTGAATCCTTGTCGTGTTCCGAAAGAGCCTACCGTCACACTTCGTCTCGGTAAGGCGAAGAAGTGAGGTGCAAGATGAAGATTATTCGTGCTGGATATGAAATCATGACACCTATTCCTCGTGACATCATTCTTAGACAGCTTGAACGCTGTGGAAGAGTATGTTACAAGAGCGAGGATAAAATCACAGAAGAGAGTGCATCTAAATTCGTGAAGGGTCTTGTAAAGAGTGGCCACGAAGCAATGATTGAGCATTTCTCTCTCACTGTCAAATTCATTTGTGACAGAGGAGTCAGCCACGAGATTGTCCGTCACCGTATCGCGAGTTATGCTCAGGAATCTACGAGATACTGCAATTATGATAAGGAAGGTTTCGGAGGCGAGATTACAGTCATTGCTCCTCTCTTTTTACAGGAAGGGACGAAGGGCTGGGACCTTTGGAAAGAGAGTTGTGAAGCAGCTGAAAAAGCATACTTCGATTTGCTTGATTGGGGATGCAGTCCTCAGGAAGCACGCTCCGTTCTTCCGAACAGTCTTAAGACAGAAATCATTGTCACAATGAACCTCAGAGAGTGGAGACATTTCTTCAAACTCAGAGCAATTGGAATCACTGGTAACCCTCACCCGCAGATGCGTGAGGTAGCACTTCCTCTTCTCAGAGAGATGAAAGAAGTTCTGCCGGAGGTGTTCGGAGATTTGGAGGAGAAGAATGGATAAGGTTCAGCGTCATACAGAGATATGCACTTATCTCTCTATTCTCTACGAAACCAAGAATAAAGATTACGGTGATAGCTTCGCCAAGTCTTTTGACGAGTACGGAATGACAATGTCCTGTATTCGTCTGGAAGATAAGCTGAATAGACTCAAAGCACTCACCGTTAAGAACCAGAGTCAGCAAGTCAAGGATGAGTCTGTAGAAGACACTTTGATGGACCTGGCAAACTATGCTATCATGACTGTAATCGAATTACAAATTAAGGAGGAAAAGAATCATGGCAAAGGTAAATAAGAAACAGTTTCCTGACATTCCGAAATGTGCGTATGCAGGAGACGAAGCAGACGAATACTGCTCTCAGTGCAACGGTGTGACGATGACAGTAGATGGAGAGGAATTCTCCTGCAAGGAGTGTCAGTCCTATACGGAACCTGAACCCGTTAAGGAAGAGGAGCCCGTAGCACCTAGCGAGAGCCACGAGACGCCACGAGACGACAACGAAAAGGAAGAGGCGGACACTTATACCACCCAAGGCATTACAACCTCAATCAAGGCCGAATCTGGGCTGAGCATTGAAACCAAAGAGGGTTGGTATCGCTTTACTTATTCAGAAGAGCGTATCGTTCCTGAGACGGCGGACATCGACAAAGAGCGTGAGCTTTTGTGGAATGATGTAAACAGAGAAGTTGACCGTCAAGCCGAGGAAGTTCAGCTGATGTTGAAAAACTAAGAAATAATCAAAAACCAGTTGTATTTCTTGCTAAAATATGTTAAACTAATAGTGCAATTGCTTAATAGGCTATTGCACTATCATTTTTAATAAACTATAGAAAGGAAGAATCGCGTATGAAAATCAATTTTGAATTAGACCCTCAGCTTTCTCTTCGTGAGAAAGGAACTATCCTTGTCTGCAAGGAATTGCTGAAGAAGGGAATCAAACCTACCATCGACAATATCAAGCAAAATAGTTACGACGCTGAAAGGTCTATTAGAACCTCCCTTCACAAATTAGCAGAAATGGGGTACTACAAAGCAGAGAAATATAAGGTTCCTGATGGGCCTGGTTTTAACTGGAGATATGAAATCCAGGAAACTCGAGAGGTGGAAAAACAATGAGAGACGATAACTATATAGTAATTCCAGGTTGGGCAATCAACCGACTTGGTCTGAAAGGAAACGAACTTCTAATTTTTTCTATCATCTACGGATTTTCACAAGACGGTGAATCTGAATTTTCAGGAAGCATCCAATATCTATGTGATTGCTTAAATGTTAGTAAACCGACGATTATAAACTCACTGAAGAATCTTGTATCTCTCGGGTACCTTACAAAGCGTTCAGAAACCATAAATGGAGTGGTTTTTAACCGGTATAAAGTTTCTTTACGGGTAGTAAAGAATTTTAACTGGGGTAGTAAAGATTCTTTACTGGAGGGTAGTAAAGATTCTTTACTGGGGGGTAGTAAAGATTCTTTACACAATAATACTAATATACAAAATACTAATACACAAAATACTAATAATAAAACATCGTCGGGTACGCCAAGGCGTTCTCTTTTCAGTGCTGAAAAAGAAGACACAAAGATGAAATCAAAAGTAGAGAAGTTCGTTTTAGAATGTTGTCGTATTTCAGATGAGTTTGAATTTGATTCGAAAGTCTCAGATAAACTCGTCGACTTCTTCAGAATGCTCGGTCAGCAAGGAACTTTCCTTCCTGAAGTAACTATAAGAGCTCAACTGGAAGAGTTATATACCTTCAAAGTGAACGAACAGATGACAATCATTTCAGATACTATTCGTTCAGGATGGAAATCACTTCGCTATGCTGCTGAAAAAGTGTCCAAGCAGGAAACTCCTTCTTTTGATACTTCAAAGCCTGGTTCATTTCAGCCAAAAGACCCAAATAACGATAGAAGAGCAGAACAATATAAAGATGATGAGGTGTTCTAATGAAACCAGAGGAGTGTTGGTACCTTGGAGTATGCCCAAAGTCTCCGGGTGGGTGTAGCAATACTTGTCTCCGGTACATAGAAATGCTCAATCTTGTACAGCAGTCTAACATTCCTGAGTCTAAATGGATTCCATTGAAGCTGAGACCTGGAAAAGACAGACCTGCATTCATTCGTTTACAGGAAATCAAAGATGACATTGAGAACTGGACGAAGAGCGGAGGTAATCTGTACATATATTCAGATACCTTTGGTAACGGTAAGACAAGTTGGGCGATTAAGTTGATGCTCGCATATTTCAACCAAGTCTGGGCAGGTAACGGTTTTAGACGAAGAGGAATCTTCATATCTGTTCCAGAATTCATGGACAGAAATAGAGAAATAATTAATAACCGTGATGAAGAATTCGTGAAAATGCGAGAAGACCTATTAAAATGCGACCTTGTCATATGGGACGACATCACATCTATTAAGCTGACAGACTTCAATCATGCAGTCCTGCTCAATTATATAGACGCTCGTGTGCTTTCGAATAAAGCAAATATATTCACGGGAAATGTGGACTACGAAGGAATGGTAAAAAACCTTGGCGGACGACTGGCAAGCAGAGTATGGAACGGAAGTGAAATCGTTCAATTCGTAGACCAAGATAAGCGAGGTGTCTACTATGATTGAACTGCAAGTATTGTCTAGAGTTCTGAAAGAGAGGGACGCATCTATTCTAACTCTGAATGGTATCACCGAGGATTATTTTATCACATATCCCGATGAGTACGCATTCATTATGAACCATATAAGAGAATATGGTAATGTGCCGGACAAAGAAACATTTCTGTCGAAGTTTCCTAACTTCACTATTGTAGATGTGACAGAGTCAGACAAGTACCTTATCGAGACATTTAATGAAGAGCACTTGTACTCTCTTATGGTTCCTGTTATAAATAAACTTGCCGACATTATTCAGACGGATTCAAGAGCCGCGGCGGAATATTTACAGTCGCAGTTACCTTCTCTCATGCAGAATAATGTGGTATTAGGAGTAGACATTATATCACAAGCCAAAGAAAGGTTGAGAGAGTGGCAAGAACGAAGAGAGAACAAAGATAGGTTCTGCATACCTACTGGATTTAAAGAACTTGATGAAATCACAGGTGGTTGGCAGAGAGGAGAGGAATTCGCTGTTATCTTTGCTCGTACTGGACAAGGTAAGTCCTGGATTCTTATTAAGACTCTTGAACACGCTTGGAAGATAGGCAAGAGGGTAGGTCTTATAGAGCCTGAAATGTCAGCAACCAAGACGGGCTATCGTTTCGATACGCTTTCCGGTAATGTGTCAAATTCTGCACTGATGAGAGGCGAAGATGAACCAAACTACGAGAAGTATATCGAGAATCTAACTAAGAATGAAATTCCGTTCTTTGTAGCAAGCCCGAAAGAATTCAGAAGAAACATCACAGTATCGAAACTGAGAGCTTTTGTGGAGTCAAATCATCTTGACATTCTCGGAATAGATGGAATCAGTTACCTAGCGGATGAGCGGAAGCAAAGAGGAGATAACAGAACTACAGGCCTAACTAATATTTCAGAAGACCTTATGGACCTGTCTATAGAACTCGGTATTCCAATTATCGTCGTATGTCAGTCAAACAGAGAGGGTGCAAAAGAAGATGATGCTCCAGACCTCGAGAACATCAGAGATTCAGATGGTATCGCATATAATGCGTCCATTGTAATCGCTGCTCGACAGAAAGGTCCTGGAATCGAACTTACCATCAGGAAGAACAGAAATGGTAAGAGCGGAGACAAACTGATTTATCTTTGGGACATCGATAAAGGGGTGTTCAAATACATTCCAAATGAGGAAGAAGAAAGAGATAATTCAGAGGACATTAAGAAAGCGAAAGAAGATTTCCAAGATGGTTCCGAGGTATTTTAAGGAAGAGGTGTTAATTTGTTTATAGTGAATGGAAATCCATTGATTGCAGATGAACAGGATGTTCTAGAAGAACTTCGTAGACAGTGCAATCTAAATGGAAACAATCTATTCAGAGTATTCAAGCCCTCTGGAAAAAACAATATAATGACGAATTGCCCGTTCCATAAAGACGGACAAGAGAGGAAACCCTCATTCGGTGTGTCTAGAATCGATGGAAAATGTCACTGTTTCACCTGTGGGTGGGCAGGTACAATAGACCAGATGATTTCAGAGGTATTTGGGCATTACGATGACGGCGGAGATTTTGGGCGCAAATGGCTTTCAAAGAACTTCCTAACAGTTGCCGTAGAGTCCAGGAAACCCTTGGAGCTGAACCTATCTCGTGGCGAGAAACGGCAAGCAATAACTTCTCCAGGTTTTACGGAAGAGGAGCTTGATAGATATAGGTACTATCACCCATATATGTATGAAAGAGGGTTAACCGATGAAATTATTGAAGAGTTTGATATTGGGTTTGATTCTGATAGTCAGTGCATTACTTTTCCTGTGTATTACGCTGATAAGACTCCCGCTTTTGTGGCTCGCCGGAGCGTTAAGGTTAAGTTTTTTAATTACCCGCAGGGAGTTGAAAAACCTGTGTATTGTGCTGAAAGATTTGTATCAGGTAAATATTCAGAAGCTATAATCTGTGAATCTTTCTTCAACTGTCTGACTTGCTGGAAGCACGGACGACCTTCAATGGCATTGATGGGAACCGGAACAGAATATCAGTACGATGTATTGAAAAAGTTGCCAGTGCGTAAATATGTATTAGCATTGGACCCGGATGAAGCAGGCAGAAGAGCAATGGCAAAGTTAAAAAGAGCTCTTAGTCCAACAAAGATAATCTCATATTTAGCAGTACCGCAAGGTAAAGATGTGAACGATTGTGATGAGTTTTTCGAAGAGTTAGAGGAATATTTCTAAGTTTTTTTAAGGAAAACCCTTTACAATTTGCTAACTATGTAGTACAATAATGATGACGGTACAAAAGTACACGCCACTATTGAAAAAGGAGGATACTATGAAACAGAGCTATTTGAACCTGGAAGTGTTCAACAAGCGGAATGGTACCACTGGTACTGTCGTCGGTCAGGACGAAACAACTATCTCAATTAAGTCGGGTGATGCTATCAAAGCAGTAACCGAAAGCACTTTCTTGAGATGGTACACTATCGTCCCTCAGGACAAGCCCGCTGAAAAAGAGACCAGCAAGGAACCCGAAATGATGCCTATGCCTGGAACCCAAGACCCGGATTGGAGAGAGAAAGCCGCAGGCAAGAAGACAGAAAAGAAAGAGGAAAAAAAGGTCGAAGAAGATAAATCTCTTCCGGCAGGGTCACCTGGAGTTGGTGAACAGCTTCGTGAGAAGTTCCTCACTCTTGTCAAGCAACAGGCGAACCAGCATCTTGACATCACATACGACGAGAAGAATCACAGAGACATCGTCAAGTATAACGGTCGGAATGTGTTCGAGTGTACTACAGCAAAGAGACGATTCAATGTTCTCTGTCATCCGAAGTCGTTGACAGCAGATAACTTCAAGCGTGCAAATAAAGTGTTCCCGAAAGAGTGGGGGTGGTCACTCAGTGCTAAGTTCGTATTCACGGACATTACACAGATTCCGCTTATGAAGACAATTATCGCAGATGGATTGTTCTACAGACAGAAAGAAGAAGAAAATAATGACACAGAATAATCTGTTGTCTTTCATTAAAAACTAAAAATTATTGAAAAGGAGAAATCACTATGCCGAGAATTAGTTTAAGTGACTCTGAAAATTATCAAAGCAGTCTCAATGGGGAATGGTTCTCGTTGAAGAACGACAAAGATGTCGCTCGTGTCCAGTTTATGATGAACACCTTAGATGACCTGGATGTGTTCGCATGTCACAAGGTTAAAATCGGAGACAAAGAAAGGTATGTCGATTGTCTGCGTACATATGACGAGCCTATCGATAAGTGTCCGTTCTGTGCAGCAGGAATTCCTGTTAAGCCTGTTCGTTTCGTCATCATGTATCAGCACGATGATAACAAGGTCAAGATTTGGGAGAGAGGTAAGAACTTTATCGCCAAGCTCCAGAGTCTTTGCAATCGTTATCAGCCTCTTTCAGAATATGTGTTCGAGATTGAGAGAAACGGCAAAGCCGGCGATATGGCAACACGATATGAAATCTATCCGATGGACCGTGTTGACCCTGTAGACCTCACAGAGATTGAGAAGCCTGAGTTGCTCGGCGGACTCATTCTTGATAAGAATGCAGAAGAGATGGAAGTTTATCTGGAGACGGGTAATTTCCCTGCAACTGACGATTCTGCTCCAGCGGAACAGCCGCTTGTTCGTAGAGGTGCTCCTGCAGCAAGACGAACTGAAGAACCTGCTCCTGCACCTCGTGGTGGCGTATCTCGTAGAGGTGCACCCGCAGCACATAAAGAGGCTCCTGCACCTGCAAGAGGTCCGGCAAGAGGTAGTCGGAGAGGAACGGACGAGGAGGTTTTCTAAATGGCTGGATTGCTCAAGAGTTTACCTCCACGAGCAACCAGACAGTCTGATTCCGCTATTGTTTCCAAAGCCTCTAAGTCACGGACTGTAGCACCGACGGTAAAAGGCGGCGGCAAGGGGATATATGATAGAATATCTACTATCTCCGCCGTCGTCTCTACCAAACTCGGTAAGTACGCAGACCAGTACCTCTTACTCAGAGACGAGGCTTCCGTTGTAGATTATTTCAGAGCCATTCTGGAAAATGGGTCCGGAGCAATAGATACGGAGACAGACTCCCTTGATACCATTTTGTGTACTCTTGCTGGAGTCTGTCTCTATACTCCTGGACAGAAACCTGCCTACATACCGATGCATCATATCAGTTATGTGACGGGAGTGGAGTCAGCAAATCAGGTTGAAGACAGCGTCGTTCGAAAGTGTTTACAGGAATGTGAAGACGCTGGCGTCAAGTGGATTATGCACAATGCCAAGTTTGATATAAGAGTTCTCTTCAACAAACTCAATGTAATGGTCAGTTGCTATTGGGATACTATGCTCGCTGCAAAGTGTCTCAACGAAAATGAATCAGCAGCGTTGAAAGACCTGCATCTAAAGTATTGTAAGACTCAAGACACTGAGTCTCTCACATATGAGAAACTGTTTGAAGGTATTCCATTCACTCAGATTCCTATCTCAATCGGTTATCTGTATTCAGCAGGTGACGCAATTAAGACCTGGGAACTGTATGAATTCCAGAAGCAGTATCTCAATAGAAAGAACCTACCAGGACCGTTTGAAGTATTCAGAAACATAGAGATGCCTCTTATCCCTATTGTTGCTGATATGGAGAATACCGGTATTACTTTGGATATGGAATTTGCTCAACAGCTTTCGGATAAGTACAATGCTCTTCTGAAAGAAAGAGAAGCTAAATTCTACGAAGTGCTTTCGATGTATTCAGAGGAAATTGAAAAGTACAAAGCAATGAACCCGAACCATAAATTGTCCGACCCTGTTTCCATAAACAGTCCGACACAGATTGCTATCATCCTCTACGATATACTCGGACTTACCTCTCCGGACCCAAAGAAGCCGAGAGGAACAGGTGAAGATATTTTGCTTGCTCTCAATGTTCCGCTTTCACAAGCAATCTTGGATTACAGAGAGACAGCAAAGCTCTTGTCAACTTATGTGGATAAACTTCCGTCAGTAGTTAATCCAAAGACAGGAAGAATCCATTGTAGCTTCAATCAGTACGGAGCAGCAACGGGTCGGTTCAGTTCCTCAGACCCAAATATGCAGAACATTCCATCTCACAATAAAGAGATTCGTAGAATGTTTAGCGCCGCAAAAGGTTATGTTCTCATCTCTTGCGACTTCAGTCAACAAGAACCGAGAACTCTTGCTCATTGTAGTCACGACCAGAATTTGATTGATGCCTACAAAGCAGGAAAAGACATTTACGCCTGGATTGCTTCTTCCATCTATAAAGTACCTTATGACGAATGTAAGGAGTTTCGACCGGATGGTACAACGAACCCAGAAGGTAAAAAACGACGCTCATCGGTAAAAAATATTATTTTAGGAATAATGTATGGACGCGGTGCAAAGGCTATCGCAGAGCAATTAAATTGTTCGACGAAAGAAGCACAGAAAATCATAGACCAGTTCTACGATGCATTCCCTAAGGTTCGTGAGTGGATGGACAAGACAATGGAAAAGGCTCGAAAGACCGGGTATGTGGAAACTGTGTGGGGTCGAAAGAGAAGACTTCCTGATTTACTTCTTGAACCCTATGAGTTCCAGATGGTAGACGGACAGCCAGCAGACTTCGACCCTTTGTCATTCGACGCACCTGAAGAAGTATCAACAGAAGTTCCGGAAAAGACCAAAGCAGAGTACATCAAACGACTCGAAAAGACTTGGTCAATGAAGGATAGACGAAACATTATTATAGAGGCCAAACAAAGAGGTATCAGCATTAAGGATAACGGAGGACTCATCGCAGACGCAGAGCGTCAGTGCATCAATTCTATTATTCAAGGTTCTTCAGCGGACCTCACGAAGAAGGCAATGATTGCTATTGGAAACAGTGAGTATTTGAAGGAGAGGAAATGTAAACTGCTCTTACAAGTACACGACGAAGTCATAGCAGAGTGTCCTGAGGAATATGCAAAGGAATGCGCAGATGAGCTGTCGAGACTGATGGTAGAAGCCGCAAAGGAGAAGATAACAGTTCCAATGCGTTGCGATGCTGAAATCACTCATGTTTGGTACGGAGACCCCATAGAGGTGTAGGAGGTAGATATGAGTGTTGACAGTTCGATTAAACTCTTAGATTATATCAATAAAGTAGCAAAGGAACCGATATATCTAAACGGTGAACCCTTTGGAACTCTTCCTCCTACGATGGTCACTTTATCAGACGCATTCTTTTGGAGGGATAATTGCACGATGTGTGGGAAGTGTTGTCCGAACGAATCAACAGTCTGGACGCAAGAGGGAATGGACTTTATGAAGTCAGTCAAAGATGATGAATTCATAAAATGGGGTCTTGACCCTAAAGTTCGTTTGGAGCTAAATAATAATATCCAAGAGCAACCGGTTGAGATAAATGGACACAAGGTTCTGTTCTACTACCATCCATTGGACAATAAAAAGGATGCACAACGACTCTCGTGGCGAGACAGGCAAGAGACAACCCGCTGTCACTGGTTGACGGAAAAAGATGGTAACTATGTATGTTCTATCCATCCCGTACGGTCAATCACCTGCGGAATGCCACACCTTAGATTCGTTCATAATCAGAACACGCACCACACGGTAATCAGAGTCATTCAGTTCGGACGAAATTGGGCATTGAAATGCCCTGTAGAATTTGGACCATACGACGAGCAAAGCACTCAGGTAAGAATTGAGTGGTTAAGACGACTTTACAACTCTTCAAAAAACCTTAAAATTAATACTTGGCTTCCTGAAATCTTGGAATATTTAGATGCAGGAAACAGAACAGCGACAAGGTTCTACGCAGAGAAGAAAAAGAAACTATTTGAAATTAGGAGGTGACAAAGTGGGATTACTATCAAAAAAGACTCAGGAAGATATTAAGGTGTCTGTTCCAAAATCAGAAGCACTTCCTGGATTTCAACTTTACTTCGCAGGTAGCCAGAATAAGGTAGCAGAAGCATTTCTGAGAAAGAGCGGAGCAAACAGACTTGCCAGTCAGTTGCTTGACCGTATCGTTATCAATGGTTGGATTGAGGCAAGGAAGGGAGGTGAGGCAAAAGGACACTTGTTTATAGACTCCGGAGCATTCTCAGCACACACAAGAGGTGCAGAAGTGAATGTTGATGAATATATAGAGTTCTTAAATAGTATTGACGATGACGTGCATATATTTGCACAGGTAGATAAAATACCTGGAGTATTTAGACAACCTAAAACAAGAGAAGAATTATTGGAAGCGCCGCACCAAAGTTGGGAAAACTACCTGTATATGAGGCCAAAGTTAAAGAGTCCTAAAAAGTTACTTCCTATATTCCATCAAGGTGAGGATTATAAGTGGCTTGAGAATATGCTCGAGTGGACAGACGAGAACGGAGAACATATTCCATACATTGGAATCTCTCCTGCGAATGACCAGCCTGTCAAGGAGAAAGAGAAGTTCATTGACAAGTGCTTCAAAATTATCGCAAAGAGTTCTAATCCGAATGTGTGTACTCACGCTTTCGGAATGACATCACTGCATATACTGGAAAGGTATCCGTTTACTTCAGCAGATAGTACAAGCTGGATTCTTAACGCAGCAAACGGAAGCATCATGACCAAGTACGGTTCGGTTACAGTCAGCTCTGGAAGACTCAATGCTCCTGACCACATCAGGAAGATGCCGAAAGAAGCACAGCATGAAATTGAGCGATATGTTGAAAGTCATGGATACACGATGACAGGACTGTCTGATGACTACAAGCAGAGAATCCTTTTCAACATCGAGTATCTCTTGGACTGGGCAAAGAACTATCGTTACAGACCATCATCGGTTAGAAGAAAGACTCTCTTTTGAGAGCAAGCATCGTTAGGTAGAGAGTTTTGTAACCCTTTGAAACCCTCTCTTAAAATAAAAATAAAAAGGAGAATCACAATGGAACACGGAAGAAATGCAGAAGAACTTGAAGGCGTATCATTATTAGGTAATCAAAATACCAAGTATGACTACGACTACAACCCAGATGTATTAGAAACATTCGTTAACAAGCACCCGGACAATGATTACCTTGTAACCTTCGATGGTTACGAATTCACGAGCCTTTGTCCTAAGACAGGTCAGCCTGACTTTGCTCGTATCTATATAAGTTATATCCCCAATGAAAGACTGGTTGAGAGCAAGTCACTCAAACTATATCTTTTCAGCTTCCGCAATCATGGAGACTTCCACGAAGACTGTATTAATATCATCATGAAGGATTTGATTAAACTTATGGATCCTAAATATATCGAAGTTTACGGTATATTTACTCCTAGAGGAGGCATCAGTATTTATCCTTTCAGCAACTACTGCAGAGTAGACTCTGGATATGAAAATTTTGCAAGGGATAGAAAGCTAGCACACCTTACAAACATTCAGAATATTGTAGCAAATACAAGGAGGATATAATCATGGCAAAGAAAGCATTGGTATTAAGTAGTGGTGGCGTAGATTCCACCACTTGCCTTTCAATAGCAATAGACGAGTTAGGAATTGAGAATGTTTCAACTGTATCTGTTTTCTATGGACAGAAACATAGCAAGGAATTAGAATGTGCTAAGAAGATAGCTGAATATTATGGAGTAAAGCATTATGAATTAGATTTATCCGCAATATTCAAATATAGCAACTGTCCACTGTTATCTCAGAGTACAGAAGAGATAGTACATGAAAGTTATGCCGAGCAGATAGCGAAAGATGGAGAAGGAATGGTTAGGACTTATGTTCCATTTAGAAATGGATTAATGTTATCCGCAGTGGCATCCTTGGCAGTTTCTATTTATCCTGATGATATAGTGGATATTTATTTAGGAGCTCATGCCGATGATGCAGCTGGAAGAGCATATGCTGATTGTAGTGAAGAGTTTACAAATGCTATTGGAAAAGCTATTAGTATTGGAACCTATGAAAAGGTAAATTTAAGGGCTCCATTAGTTAATCTATCAAAAGCTGAAGTAGTTAGAGAAGGATTAGAGCTTGGAACTCCTTACGAATTAACTTGGAGCTGTTACGAAGGTGGGGAGAAACCATGTGGAACCTGTGGTACTTGCATTGATAGGGCAATAGCTTTTAAATTAAATGGAATTGAAGACCCTGCTTTATAAACCACTAAAGAATTCTATATAATAGTGGAGGATAAAAAACTTAAAAACTACAGGAGGGAATTGAATATGTTTTATATTTCAAAAAGAATGGAAATAGCTGGAGCCCATAATCTTAAATTAGATTATAGCAGCAAATGTGAAAACATTCATGGGCATAATTGGATTGTAATAGTTCATTGCAAGGCCAAGCAGTTGAATCATAATGGAATGGTGGAGGACTTTACATTAGTTAAGAAGTTAATTCATGATAAACTTGACCATCAGTATATCAATGATATAGTTGATTTTAATCCTACAGCAGAGAATATAGCTAAATGGATTGCAGAGCAGATTCCTACTTGTTATAAGGTAGAAGTACAGGAAAGTGAAGGAAATATTGCAATCTATGAGGTAGAGGAGGTTCAAGATGTTTGTAAATGAAATATTCACAAGCATTGAAGGAGAAGGTATCCGAATGGGATACCCGGTTACTTTCATCAGATTATATGGATGTAACCTAAATTGCAGCTACTGCGATACAAGATATAGTTGTGAAGGATATGACGGAACTGAAATGAGTGTTTCCGAAGTTATTGAAAAGGCTAAAGAAGCAGGAGTTAAGAGAATTACTCTAACTGGTGGAGAGCCATTAATTCATAAAAATGTAGAAGAATTAGTTGATGGGCTGGTTAATGAAGGATTTGAAGTCAATATTGAAACAAATGGAAGTGTCGATATTTATCCTTACATCAAGAAAGAAAATGTAATCATCACAATGGATTACAAATCAATTAGTAGTGGTATGGCAGATAAGATGAATCATAAAAACTTGAAATACCTTAGAAACCAAGATGTGTTGAAATTTGTTGTCGGGAATAAAGAAGACTTGGATGATATGAAACGAATAATTGAAACATATAGTCCAAGCTGTAATATATTCGTTAGTCCTATATTTACAAAGATAGAATTACCTGATATGGTAGATTATATCAAGGATAATAAATTAAATGACTGTAGAATACAGGTTCAGCTGCATAAGATTATATGGGAGCCAAGTCAGAGAGGAGTTTAGATATATGAAGCAGATAAACAAAGAGCTAATTACAGAATCTATTAGAAATATTCTTATTGCACTTGGGGATGACCCAGATAGAGAAGGACTTAAAGAAACTCCTGAGCGAGTAGCAAAGATGTTCATGGAAGTATTTGAAGGTATGCAATACACTAATGGTGAAATTGCACAGATGTTTAACAAGTGTTTCGAGGATGTAGAAACTGGAGACCTCGTAGTAGTAAAAGACATTCCCATCTTCAGCTACTGTGAGCACCACCTTGCATTGATGTATAATATGAAGGTTAGTGTGGGCTACATACCAAAGGGCAAAGTAATAGGCCTATCTAAGGTTGCTAGGGTGGCAGATATGGTTGCTAAACGCCTTCAGCTTCAGGAACGTATTGGCACAGACATCGCTGAAATACTTGAAATGATTTTAGGTACTCAGGATGTAATCGTAGTTATAGAGGGTGAACATTCCTGTATGACTGCCAGAGGTATTAAGAAGCAAGGTGTAAAAACCCAAATCAGTGCTCTCAGAGGATTATTTAAGACTGACGTAGCACTCAGACAAGAGTTTTATAGTTTGATTAAATAAGGAGGATACAAAATGAAACTTACCATTAAGACCGCAAAATTTCAGGATATGGTAGCTCGTGCGTCGAAGGGAGCTTCGGAGAACAAACTTCTTCCGATTACAAGCCTTATGGCCTTGGAACTCAAAGACAATGTGCTGACGCTGACCACGACAGACACAGCAAACACGCTTAAGGTGATTTCCGACAAGGTTGAGGGCGACGATATGTACGCCGTGGTTCCGGTGGATTTGTTCAGCAAACTCATCGCAAAGACCACTTCGGAATCCATCACCATTAAGCTCACGGACAGCAGCCTTGAGGTGAAGGGTAATGGTACATATAACATTCCTCTAGCCATGGACGAGGACGGACTTGTTCAGTTTCCTGAATATAAGTTCGAGAAGAAGGGTGACCCGGAAGTTATCAACTTGACTTCCGTCAAGAACATTCTAAACATCAACAAGGCCGCTGTAGCAAAGACCATCGACACTCCTTGCCTGTGTGGATACTACATCGGTAAGCGTGTCATCACCACTGACGAGCAGGTAATCTGCTTTAATGATTTCCAGCTTCTGAAGGAAGATGTTCTTATCTCTCCTGAAATGATGGAACTGCTCAGCCTTAACACGGAGGAGAAAATCAACTGCTATTACAGTGACGGATACTTCCTGTTTGAGACTCCGAACATCGTTCTGTATGGTGCAGAGCATGACGGTAAGGACCTGTTCCCTGTGGAAGAGATTGAAGGCTATCTTGACGAAGAGTTCCGTTCGATGTGTAAGCTTCCGAAAATTCTTCTTCAGAATGTTATCGACCGTTTGTCTTTGTTCATCGAGCCTTATGACAAGAACGGTGCATACTTCACCTTTACGAAAGAAGGTGTAAAGGTCACCAGCAAGAAGTCCTCTAGCGTAGAGCTGATTGCTTATCAGGAAAGCAAGGACTTTGCTCCGTTCATTTGCTGCGTAGACATTCCTATGTTGAAAGCTCAGATTGATGCCATTCCGGGTGAGACCATTGAACTTTGGTACGGCCACGACTCTGCAATTAAGATAACCAGTGGAAAGGTTACGCAGGTTATCGCATTGCTTGAGGACGATAATCTGGAGGGGAACAATGGCAACGACGAGGCGTAAACTCTCGAAACTGATTGAGCAGTCCATCAAGGCTCAGCCTCTAAATAAGGCATTCTTGATGGACCTCATGTCAGCTATTGAGAGGAGAGACCAGAAATACAGACGCAAACCTTCTCAGTATTACAAGCCTTCTTCGTTTGTATGCTTGAGGCAGATGTATTTCATGAGAATCGGTGAAGAACCGGATAATATCAGAACCGAGTATAATGCAATCGGAATGGCCGACACTGGTACCAGACGGCACGAAGCTATTCAGGAAGTCCTATTGGAAATGGACGAAATGGGATATGACTGGAAGTATGTGGATGTCGAAGATTATCTGAAAGAAAAGTGGGCAGAGCAGAAATGCTTAACCATTAAGGTCAGAGGTAAGAAGGGTGCAGAAACTCGACTGTTCGATGAAGCACTCCAGATTTCATTCATGTGCGACGGTATTATTCAGAGAAAGTCCACCGGACAGTATTATCTGTTCGAGTTCAAAAACCAAGTGTCTTTTAAGTATGCAACTAAGGTATCCACATATAATTCCACCAAAGATGAGTTGGGGAATTATACTGAGCACTCAAAGATAGACGGTCCCCATGTTGATGCAGACCACATTGCACAGGTGTCCTGTTACTGTATGGCGCTCGACCTTGATCAGGCCTTCGTAGTTTACGAGAACAGAGATGTTTGTACATTGGAATGTCCAGAGGTCCTTACAGTGACCGAGGAAATGAAGTCGGCGTGCTCTTCTAAAATCTTCGAGTGTGACAGTTATGTGGAGAAAATGATTCCACCTCCGCCACACGACACAAATAAACCATGCAGGTGGTGCTCTTATCAAACCGCTTGCAGGAAAGCGGGGAAATAATATGGAAAGACTCATTAAGAGTGTTCAGACAATCAAGGAAGAGGAATACGGTAGAGCCTCTGAAAAGTTCGGTCCTGTAAACAACTCGGACCACGAAAGTTTCGCTGTTCTCTTTGAAGAGATGCAGGAAGCATTTGATGAAGTCAAGAACACTGACGGAGCAATTCAGCAGTTCTGGCAGATGGTCAAGAGTAAAGAAGCGAGAGACCAGGATAAGCAGAGTGTTCTTACAGCCGTTGAAAATTCTGCTATCTTTGCAGCTTGTGAATTTATTCAGGTAGCTGCAATGGCATACAAGGCCAATAAAACGATTCAGCAAAGGTTGGAGAAGTAATGCTCGCAATTGGTATTGACCCAGGAAAATCAGGTGCATTGGCTGTAATGTACCTAGATGAAGACAGAAGTGTTATTCGCATTAAGCTCGTACCTTTTGAGGAACAAGCATACAGAGACGCCCTTCTTTGTTGCAAGGACGAGAAGGTGGTTTGCTTGGTTGAGAAGGTAGGTGCTATGCCTGGCCAGGGTGTTGTGTCAATGTTCAACTTTGGGCGGAATCTCGGGCTGATAGAAGGTATGCTCATGGCGTTAAACCTACCTTATCAGCTTGTTCCTCCACAAACCTGGAAGAAAGAATTTAGCTTGTCGAGTGATAAGCAAATGTCCATCGATGTATGCAAGAGGTTGTTTCCTAATATCAACCTTCTTGCTACACCGAGGAGCAGAAAAGAAAGTGACGGTCTCGCAGAAGCATTGTTGATGGCCGAGTACGCAAGGAGGCGAATGTAATGGCAGATAATATACCAGCTTTATCTCATGAAATTGATAAAGAAAAGATGGCAAAAGTTGCCGAACGAGTTGACCTCCTGAGTAGAGAAGTCAACGAAATGGTAGACAAGATTGTCAGTGAGGCTTGCGCAGACCTTGACGATTATATGCAAGGTATCGACGAGATTCTCACAAATCAGAAGAACCCTGTGACAGATGCTCAGCTGGACGACTTTGTCTTAAACCTCTCCTCTCTACTGTACTTCGTTTCAGCAGCTCAGGAAAATCTCGGAATCAAAGAAGATGTTTCAAGAGCTGTTCAGAAAGAGATTTACAACAGAGTTAGAGAAAAGGCACAAGGTACAGTTGCGGACAAAGATATGGCAGCAGAGCTTCAGTCACAAAATGAGGCCCTGACGACTGTAATCTACAATAGAGCCTATAAAAAGGTGAAGTTAAGAGTGGAAGCAGCGTCAGAGATGGTCAATTCAGTGAAAAAAGTCATGACACGACGCATCGCAGAGTACGAGATGAGTCAGTCAGACGGCGGCAGAGTCGGGAGGTAAGTCATGGGAAAATGTAGTGGAATGTCATGTTGCTTCTGTGAATATCCTCTGGAAGAAGCCGAGTACATCGCTGTTGATGATGACGGTGAAATAATCGCTATGTGCGAGGACTGTTATAGCAAAGCGGCGAAATTTTTCAAGACAGGAGGAAAGAAAAATGTCCAATCTGGATTCGGTAATCAAAGACCTGAACAAGAAGTTCAAGACGAATCTGATAAATGAAGGCCTTGTATTTGAGAAGATATCAAGGATTCCCTTCAGTTCTCCTCGTCTGAATTATATGTTGTATGGTGGACTTCCTGTAGGTCGTATCGTTGAGTTTGCAGGAGAAGAGGGCGGAGGTAAGACAACGACTGCTCTCGATGTAGTTGCTAATGCTCAGAGATTGTTTCCTGAGAAGAAAGTTGCTTATGTCGATGTAGAGAGGACTCTGGACCCGGAATGGGCACAGAAGCTTGGAGTCGATGTTGAAAAACTCATTCTTGTATCTCCGGAAGAGCAAACAGCAGAGCAGATATTTGAAATAACAAAGGCCATTGTAGAGACAGGAGAGATTAGCGTCTGCGTACTGGATAGTCTTGCCGCCATGGTAAGTTCCCAGGCCTACAGCAAAACCATAGAGGATAGGACATACGGCGGTATCTCAATGGCTCTCACATTGTTCAGCAAGGAAATGATACCTATCTGTGCTAGAACAGGCTGTCTGCTCATTGGTATCAATCAGGTTCGTGACGATATGAACAGTATGTATGGTGGAACAACCACAACCGGCGGAAGAGCCTGGAGACATAATTGTTCAGTCAGAATGACATTCATGAAGAGCGATTACATCGACGATAAAGGAACATCTCTTTCCAGAGGATGTGAGAACCCTGCCGGACACTTTGTTAAGGTCGCTCTCGTGAAGTCTAAGGTGTGTAAACTTGACCGAAAGATTGGGTTCTACACTCTGAAATATTTAGACGGAATCGATGCAGTATCTGATATTATCGATATTGCAATCAAGGAAGGTCTAATAGCAGCTGGTGGAGCTTGGTACACATTGGTAGACCCAGAAACAGGAGAGGTATTCAAGAAGGATGGAAAGGACCTCAAGTTCCAGGGTAAAGCTAAATTGAGGGATTTCTTACTTGAGAACAACGATTGGCTCGAGGACTTAAAGGAGCAGATACTTCTTAAGTTTTTTTAAGAAAACCCTTTACAATCTTGGTTGTATGTAGTACAATAGTGTTGAGGGTTAATCAATAGCCTTCAACACTATTTGTACATAGGAGGTGAAAATTGTGGAATCAATACTCAGAGGAATAAAGCGTCCGATGAGCGTGAATGGAACGAATGTCACAGATGTTGAGTCTATTATCGCTTCGCTGAAGAATGGAGACACGGTATCAATTACACTGAATGCTATTCCGGTACAAAATCAGGAAGTGTCTCCTGCTCAGCAGACAAGGGTAATGACAAGCAACGATATGAGAGTCAACCATTCATACATCATTAAGGTTCGTCAGTACATGACGAAGCCAGCGTCTGAAGACTTCGATTTTCAGGCGAAGTGGAACAGCAACATTCCAATGCCCTTCCGAATCATGAAAGGCAGAGTGCTAAAAGAGACAAGAGGAATGGTCATGATGGACTGTATAGCAGTTCCTCTCAAGACAGATGTTTGCATGAGATGTGGAAGACCACTCACGCATCCTGTTAGTCGTCTTTACGGAATCGGTCCTGAATGTGGAGGACACGCACACATCAATCCATTCGACACAGAAGAAGAGTTGTATGCTGCTCTGGATAAGGTCAGAGAACAACTTGCTCAGATTAAGTGGAGAGGTTGGATTATCAAAACAGCGATTGAAGAATGTCAGGAGGTGAGATAGTGTCTGGCATTGAAATCAGAAGAGTCAAAGAGCATTACGAAGTATATCAAAATGGACTGTTCTTATTCTCAGGAGATACTTTAAGAGAGGTGGAACAGGACCTTGAAGAAATGGAGGAACAGATACAGATGAGGGAAATTAAGTTTAGAGGAAAGCGTGTTGATAGTGGCGAATGGGTATATGGATATTTGTTGATATGTGGAATAACAGGGAAAACATATATCTTTCCGTACGGTGATGATGTAAACGAAAGTGATAAAGTCGGTGAAGAAGGATGTTTGAAATTAGTGACATTAGAAGTTATCCCCGAAACCGTAGGGCAATACACTGGATTAAAAGATAAAAACGGTAAAGAGATTTATGAGGAGGATATAGTGGAAGGTTTCCTTTCGTTGCATCCTGACAGAAAAATACATCGAGTTGTTTATGAGGATAACGGATTTTATTATCGTGACGAGGATGGTGTTGGTTGGCATCCCGACCACATTACTTGTGTTGAAGTCATATACGATAACCCTGAATTGTTAGAAATGGAGGAAAAGAAATGATAAATACAAAAGGTGAGTGGATTTATACTAATGCAGAGATTGCATATGAGTTAGGTCTTTCTCTTGCAACTGTCAATGATATTGGAAAGAGACTGTATGGTAACAAGATTCCTCATTGGACAATCGATGAAGTTCGAAGAATTATCGAGTACATTAAGTCTATCACCATCGAAGAAGATGAGAAAAGACTTAATCTTCTAAGAGAGACCATTAAGGAATGCGGTTATGAGAAACAAGATGACGAAAATGTGATGAAGCACGTTGCTAAAGTCCTTCACAGAATTGATTGAGGTGCTTATGGCTAAGAATATTAAAAGAGGTCAGGTTTGGTATCATGTTCCTACAGTAACTCCGACAGGACATATTCAGAGAGGTCCCAGACCTGTTATCATCGTATCAAATAATCAATGCAACGAGAACTCATCTGTTCTCCTCGCCGTACCTTGTACCACACAGATTAAGAAGAACTATCCAACTCATGTAATGTTTATCATGAACAAGCAAGTAAACATTGCTCTCACGGAGCAGGCAGGTCCAATCAATGTAGATGAACTCACGAACCTGAAGTATGTTTTAGAGGATTACATAATGGACCAGATAGATAACGCACTTAAGATTGCATTTGGACTCGCACCTATTCCGTCAAACATTCCTGGTCGTCAGTTCAATCCGAATTACAGTATTCCTCGTGAACCTGTAGAGAAGGAACCTATCGGTCATCAGGTGGAGAAGTTCTATAAAAAGTATCCGGACTATAAACCGGAAGAGCCTAAGAAGAGAAATGAATGGACGAACGATAATGTAAGACAGTTCGTTGAAGATTGCTCCTCTCTTTCTACTGAAGCGGTGTGTGCCAAGTACAAGATTTCAAAGGCTACTATGAAGAAATACCTGAGAAAATTCAGAAGCAAATAGGGAGGAAATTATATGTCTTTAATCAAGTGGGACAAGAGACCTCCAGTAATTAAGAGCGAAGAAGACGAAAGTATCAAAGCAATATTCGATGAACTGAAATCTACTTCGAGTCGGATAGGCAAAGAGAGTATCCTGGATAAAGCAAAGAGCAACGATACCTTTTCAGCAGTCCTCCATTTTGTGCTTAATCCGTACATTACCACAGGACTCTCAGATAAAAAGATTACAAAGAAGGTTGCTGTTCCTGCACTCAAAGAACTGCATTCTTTCACAGAAGCATTGGAGTTCCTGAAGAATAACAATACAGGGTCAGATGAAATCATAGCAAGTATTCAGAAGTTTATTCGTGAAAGAACTCCAGAGATGTCAGAGTTTTACCGGAGCATCTTTACAAAGTCTATCAAGGTAGGCGTCGGAGCAGCGACTGTCAATAAGGTCTACGGACGAGAGTTTATTCCACAATTTGAGGTTATGCTCGCTGAAAAATACTTCGACAATATAGAGTGGGTAGATGGTAAGGAGTTCACTATCACTCTTAAACTTGACGGTATTCGTTGTGTTGCTATTAAGCAAGATGGAAAGGTAAGATTCTTCAGCAGACAAGGTCAGGAAATTCTTGGATTGGTAGAGATTCAAAAGGAACTTGAGTCTGTTAATAAGGAGTCGTTTGTACTGGACGGCGAACTCATTGTAGATGGACCTGGAACCAGTGCAGACCAGTACAAAGTCACGACTCAGGTTGTACGAACAGATGGAGATAAGAAAGGTGTCACATTCTATGCTTTTGATGTTCTCAAGGTAGAGGAGTTTGAGAATCAGAAATGTGAAACACCTTATACTCTCAGAAGAAAGACTCTGGAAGAGGAATTCAAGTTCCTCAATCATGTGACACCGCTTCCAGCTCTGTATAGCGGAACGGACACGCAGAGGATATTCGACCTACTGGAACTTGTCCGCAAGCAGCATAAAGAGGGCGTCATGGTTAATATCAACGATGCTGTGTACGATTTCAAACGGACAAGGAATCTGCTTAAGGTGAAGGTAATGCAGGATGTAGACCTTGCCATTACAGGGTTTGAAGAAGGGTCAGGAAGGTTGAAAGGTACTCTGGGTCGCATAAATGTAGACTATAAAGGAAACACTCTCGGAGTTGGCACAGGATTCTCAGACGAACAGAGAAAATGGTTTTGGGAGAATAAAGATAATCTCATCGGACGAGTTATCAGTGTTCAGTATTTCGAAGAGACGCAGAATGCAAACGGAGTACCTTCGTTGAGATTTCCTGTATTCAAGGAACTTCGGGAAGAAGGAAAGGAGGTCAGTTATTCATGAAGACTGCAAGTCAGAAGCAAGAGCAGCAGATTGCTAAAATGGTCGGTGGAAGAACCCAGGCTAATTCAGGCGGAACAAGATTCGGCGGAGGAGATGTTCATACAAAGAATTTATTCATCGAAGCAAAGACTCCTCTGTCTGATAAAGCATCATTCTCCATCAAGAAGGAATGGCTGGACAAGGCTCAGGAACAGGCATTTGAGCAGGGAAAAGACAACTATGCTTTAGCATTCCGCTTCGGTCCTGATGAACCTGATTTCTTTGTCATCGACAGAAGACTGTTTCGTCAATTAGTCAAATATTTAGAGGAGGAACAATCTTAGATGGAGAAGCAAAGCAAAGAATGGTTTATACGCCAGCTATCAAAAATAAGTGACCGTTATGGATACCCATATTTAGTCGGAGTAATGGAACACTATAATGCGTATAATTTAAGAGTTTTAACTCTCGAACAAGTTAGAGCTTATTATAATAAATATATAGGAGGTAAAAATTATGGACCTAAGAAATAACAATATTACTGTACGTGAGATACTAAGCAATCCAAAAGCTAAACAGCTATTAATGAGAGAATTATCTGGCTATGTAAACCCACAAATGATTTCATTTGCTTCTGCGATGACATTGAATACTGTTCTAAAATATGCACATGGAAGAATTGAAAACAAAAAAATAGATGAGTTGATAGAAAAACTGAAAGAAATGTAGTAATTTATGTATAGTAATAGAAAACTGATTTAAAATATGATAGTAACATATTATTATGCATATTAATATAATTTATAGGAGGTAAAATTATGGAACACGAAATCAGGTTCTGGAGATTTGCTGATGGTAGTTTCTACACCACAGCACTCGAAATAGAGAACTATGGAGCGTCTTTCGGAGCATCTATTCGAAGAGACGACAAGGGCGTAAGACATCCAGGGTCGGTAGTCAACGGTCACATCAAGAAAATCAAGGGAGACCAAGCACTTCGCAGAAAGTTTAACCTTACAGATAGCGACTGTATTCAGTTAGATGTCAATCATCCTGGAAACTTTACAGTTATCAATGATATGATAAGTGAGAACATTATCAATCATTCTTCGCTCAAGGGAGGTTTTCTTGATTTATATTCCAGAAGGGCTTGTGACGCTGTTGTTTGTATGATGCTTAGAAAGATTGATTTTCTTTCTGACGACGATGATATTGTTTTAATGGACACTTATTCGGGAGTAGATATCAAGCCTACAACTAAGAGATTTGATAAAGTCAGAGATAGGGTAGATAAGAATAAGTCTCTTCTAGCTCGAAGAAATGTTCAGGTAGTGTCTCAGATAGTTGAAAATGCAATGCCGTCGGTAATGTCAATGATGTCTATAGATGAGCAGAGGGCTGTCAGGAAGTATCAAAATCTCGTCAAGACAACGAGAGAAAATGGTAGACCCTATATTAAGAAAGGTGGAAAGGAAAAGAACAATGAAAAATAAACAAATATCGCTGGCGGTTAAGTATCGCCCAAAGACATTCGATGATGTCGTAGAACAGGAAGCAATCAAGGACATTCTTATAGAGCAGATTGAGACTAACTCTTTCAAGCACGCATATCTTTTCTGTGGACCAGCAGGTTGTGGAAAGACAACAGCCGCTCGTATATTCGCAAATGAGCTGAATAAGAGGAAGGGTAACCCGATTGAAGTAGATGCTGCTTCTAACAATGGTGTCGATAATATCAGAGAAATCATTGATAATGCAAAGCGTAAAGCACTCGACAGCGAGTACAAGGTTTATATCATTGATGAGGTTCACATGCTTTCTATCGGCGCTTGGAACGCAATGCTGAAACTCCTGGAAGAGCCTCCTGCAGGAACCATTTTTATTATGTGTACTACAGACCCGCAAAAGATACCAGCTACTATCTTATCTCGTGTGCAAAGATACGACTTCACAAAGATATCTTTGGATAATATTGTGAATAGGTTAAGATACATTATAGAGCAAGAAGCTGAGGAATTATGTAACGAGACAGGTAATGAATTTTTACCAGGAGACCCAATGCCACCTGAAGCGGAAGACGGTGCACTAGAATACATCGCAAAGCTAGCTGAGGGCGGTATGCGTGACGCCATTACAATGCTTGACAAGTGTTTGTCACTCTCGCCAACTCTCACGGTTGAGACAGTGGTTAAGGCGCTTGGTACAGTAAACTATACAGTATATTTTGAATTACTGTATCAGCTGGCGTCTCGTAATGCTCTCAAGGCTGTAGAAGTAATTGAAACAGTCTACAACAGCGGCAAGGACATTAAGCAGTTTATCAAACAGTTTCAGTTCTTTGTTCTTGATGTTTGTAAGTATCAGATGTTTGAGTCTTTCAAGTACATCGCTATTCCTGAGTTGCCGGAATACAAGACGAAAATGGAAGACGAAGACTATGACGATTGTCTAAAGATTCTGGATTGGGCTCGTCAGTTGAATGCGGACATCAAGTGGGAGTCCAATGCTAAGGCGATGATTGAAACAGCAATTCTCGTGTTCTGTAAGGAGGAATAATCATGGTTGGTCAGAAGAACAACCTGGAGTTTCTTCAGACCTGTTTAGATACGGGTAGTTTTCCTCGATTCCTTATCTTGACAGGACCGAAGGGTTCCGGAAGAAAAACACTCGCTAAATACATAGCGAAGAAATGTCTTCATGCTTATGAAATCTATCCTGGAATGGGAGTAGAAGCAGTTCGTGAAGCTATTGAGAATTCGTATCGTTGTGCTGGTACCACTGTATATGTGTTCCCAGACGCAGATAAAATGTCATCTCAGGCTAAGAACGCCTTGCTCAAGGTAACAGAGGAGCCTCCCAAGCAGGCATACTTCATCATGACAGTAGAGAGCATGAATAACACGCTGGCGACGTTGAAGAGCAGAGGAACAGAGATTGCAATGGAGCCATATTCCAAGGCCGAACTCGCTGAATTCAGAAAGCCTAACAATGCGATGGAAGAACTTGCTCTTGATATTGCAGCAACACCGGGTCAGTATTTAGACCTGGTGGCTGCAGATGCAGAGAAATTCTATGCTTTCTGTGAAAAGGTGCTGGATAACATCGCAGCAGTAACCGGGGTCAACGCATTCAAGATTGGTAACAACTTTAAATTCAAAGAAGATGCTGATGGATATGACCCGGTACTTTTCTTCGAATGCGTGAAGCATATCTGTGTTCAAAGAGCAAGAAAGTCGGACAGCAAAGAGGAACTCGTCTGCTTAAATGAGACAATCAAATGCACAAACGCTTATTCAAGAGAACTGATGATGACAGGCGTGAGGAAAGACTCGACATTCGATATGTGGATTCTTGCAATGCGTGACATCTGGAAGGAGGTCGAGTAAATGAAACTTCATGAACTGCAAAAGCAAATCATATCTAAAGAACTCGACAAGGTATATGTTTTCACTGGAGAAGAAATTGGAGTCATGGACATCTATTTAGACAAGATATATTCTATCGTAGGCTGTGATGTAGTCCGAATGGAATCTGTTCAGGAAGCGTATGCTAAAATGACACAGCGCCGAATTTCTGGAGCACCAAGATGCTTCGTAGTACGAGACGATAAAGAGTTTCTCAAACAGGATAAAATCTGGAATACTGTTTTCTCGTTAGCAGACAAATCTCCTGATTACCTTATCCTGATTTACTCATCGATGGATAAGAGAAGCAAGTTCTACAAGCAGAACACAGAGATGCTCACAGAGTTTGAGAAGTTGTCACCCGAAATGCTTGCCAAGTACATCAGCAAGGAACTGCCCGGAATGAAGGAAAGAGACGCCTGCAAGCTGGCAGAGATATGTGAATGTAATTACAGTCGTATTCTTCTTGAGTGCGATAAGATTCGTCACTATGCTCACAGAACCCAGAAGTCAAACGGTGTGGTTGATTTTGGAAAGGCAATGAACATTCTGATTGAGCAGGGTGTTATCTTTCAGCCTATCGGAGATATCACATTCAAGTTCACAGATGCAATTTTGACTCGAGATTACAAAAATACTTCACGGTATTTGAGAGAAGCAAGGCAGAAGGGCGAGCCAGAAATAATGGTTTTGTCTATCCTGTACAATGGGTTCAAGCAGATTCTTATGGTACAGGGCCTTGGAAGAGACCAGAGCGAGCCTGTAAAGAGGACGGGTCTTACACCGTGGCAGGTAAAGATGGCCAAAGAGAAGCAAGGCCACTACTCTATTTCAGAGCTAATCAAAGCACTCAAGATAGTTCGTTTCGTAGAAAAGGGAATTAAGACAGGACAAATCGATGCTGATGTATCGCTCGAATATGTAATTGTCAATATTATGTAGGAGGTATAACCATGGAAGAGAAATGCGGGAGGTAGAGCATGAGTAACACATTATTACCCTGTCCTTTTTGCGGATGCAAGGCTATCCTGTGTAGCACTGGAAACCATTTTGCGACTGAAAAGTTTTTTGTTTCGTGTGGAGTTTGCGGAGTTGAAACGCCAAGAATTGCACGAACACGGAAAGAAGCCGTCGCCGCATGGAACCACAGGGCCCAAGAACAGGTTGGAGTACGAAAAACAAGCAATGATTGAGAAATACGGTCATTGTGATGGTTTGGAATAAAGGAGGAATAATCATGGAAAAGAAATGCGGAGAATGCAAGTATCACAGGTTTGAAGAAGGAGATTGGATGTGCTGGTGCCTGGACTCCGACAGGTGCGGAGAATACACCGATTACGGTGAGAATTGTGAGGAGTTTGAAGAGAGATGAATAGAGAACAGAGAAGGAAAGCAGCTAAGACACCGATGGACGCAAAGACACTGAAAAGAATCGTAGATGATGCAGTAGAGAATACAAAGAACGCATCATTTCAGCTGTTTATGCTGGGCTTAGCAAGAGATTACAGAAACCACGGAATCGAGCCTAAAGAAGCAGTCGTTTATCTTAAACAGATGGAAGACAGCATCGATGAGCTCCAGAAAGATGAAAAGCTCAGAGAAGAAATATTCAGGTATATTCAGTCTGCTCGTGCAGATGAAGAGGAAGGTGAAGTATGTTGGAACTAAACAGGATTTATAACGAGGATTGTTTGGAGGGGATGAAAAGGATTCCGGACAAAAGCATCGATATGATTCTCTGTGATTTGCCTTACGGAACAACGGCTTGTAAGTGGGATACGGTTATTCCTTTTGAACCATTATGGGAACAGTATGAGAGGATTATAAAGGATAATGGTGCGATTGTTTTAACTGCAAGTCAACCATTCACTACAATACTTATAAACAGCAATTTAAAGGCATTTAGATATTGTTGGGTATGGAATAAGAAAAAAGCAGGAAACATCTTCCTTGCTAAAAAACAACCTATGAAAATACATGAAGATGTCGTTGTCTTTAGTAAGAAACCTCATAACTACTACCCACAAATGATAAAAAGGGATAAAGTGAAACGTTCTAAAAATTATGGAACTGGTGAGGCTATCGGTGGAACTAAGGGAAAAGAGGATAAGGTTTATACTTACACACATAAATACCCAACAAGTATATTAGAGTTTTCTAACGCTGTGCAAAAAGGAAAGGTACACCCAACCCAAAAACCCGTAGAGTTATTCGAATATTTAATCAAAACCTACACCAACGAAGGTGAAACCGTCCTAGATAATTGCATGGGTAGCGGCACAACCGCAATCGCCTGTATCAACACCAACCGCAACTACATAGGTTTTGAACTGGATGAACAATATTTTGATATTGCTTGCAAAAGAATTGACAAAGCCGAAGGAAAGGAAGGTGATTAAATGGCACGAAGAGTTCTTGCTTGGGAATGTAAATACTGCGGAGCAATCAAGAAGAGCGAAACAATCGCACTTCGTCACGAATTGACCTGCGTTAAAAACCCCGATGCACGCAATTGCATGGTATGCACATATAGTATTGGTAGTGAAACCACGAGACAATTGCTGTGTCAGAAAGGAAAGACTTGCTCCAGAGCAGTGAGTGCTAAATGTGAGCATTTCAAGAGAAAGAATGTCAAACAGTAGCATGAAGACTTGCTCGGTGTGCGGTAAGGAGTTCTTTCCTGGTGTAAAGCATCTATACAGAGCAAGAAAATTATACCAGTGTTCTTACACTTGTTATAGAAAGGAGGGAGGAGACGATGGACAATACAGTAAATCCAAACTCCTCAAACCAGACGCATATCTGTCGGAGATGCGGAAGGAAACTGAGAAGTGAATCCTCTAAAGAAAGAGGAATGGGTGAAACCTGTTATAGGAAATGGCTCATCGAAGATAATCATAAGAAATTATTTTCATCTCCCTCTTTACAAACGAGTCAAAAGAGTGTATAATAATATCGAGGAAATAAATCGAGAAGTCCTCTGTCACAGAAGATGGTACTGGTTTATTTCCTCGTTTTAACATCGCAGAGTAGAGCAGCGGTAGCTCGCTAGATTCATAATCTAGAGGTCGAGGGTTCGAGTCCTTCCTCTGCAACCATATGCCGGAACTCCTGATGAGGAACAGACCTATACTATTCTAGACAATGGTATGGTAAGGGAGAAAGCTCACCACTTTCGTTCGGCTTCAAAAATAATTCAAGGAGGTGTAGAATATGGCAGAAACGAATCCTGAACTGAAACCTTTGCGTCCCAATCAGCGACAGTTTATTCACCTGATGGTATATCAGGGCCTGGATAGAAATGAGGCTTATGCTCAGGCGAATAATAAAGTTCTTACTGAAGAGAACTATGAGTCTATTAGAACAGCAGCTGCAAAGACTTTCTACACTCCTCATGTCAATAATTATTATCATGCACTCATGGAAGAAATTCGTGATAGGGAAATCAAGAAGGGCGTATGGACGAAAGAAGTTGCGACTGAAAAGTTGATGCGTCTTATCGAGAGAGCTGAGCAGGATATTTATGGAGATGAGGAACACGAACCAAAGCAGCTGACAATGAGCAGATTGAATGCAATCATCCTTCCTGTGAAGGAATTGAACACAATGAATGGTTTTAATGCTACTAATGTGAATTTGTCAGGCGGCTGCGTAGTGCAAATTTTAGGAGAGGAGGACATTCCGGAGTAAAAAACACCAAGTCGAGTAAAAAACGGGCGTGAGATTTGGCGTCTCTCGTGTTTGAAGCAACCCGGTAAAGTGTTATTACCTCTACAACCAAAAGTGTCGTCTCGTGTGTTCTCGTAAAGCTGTCAAGGTTTACCTTGTAATTAGGTAAAAATAGCCAATAAAAAACACCCTATACCAACCTTTTCGGGCTGATATAGGGTGTTTTTATGATTACTCTGTAATAGTCGCGGACGCGAATTGTGGATTGTCTTCCAGCAGGTCCTCTATTGTTTCATATCCTTCTGTATATTGTTTCCTATTTACAAATCCAAAATACATTTCATCTCCCCAACATGAGGTGCATTTCTTTATTACTAAATTCTCCATATAAATCTCCTTTCTTCATTTACCTTCCTTTGCTTGAGTAGGTTGTATCGGCTGAGTTCTGTCCTCCTTTAGATAATATTTCTGATTGTTCAATTTGAAATATCTTTCTCCATTGTGTCCTTTCTCTCTATAAACTCTCCTTTTATATATCTGAGAGAATGTTGTGTCTCCAATAATGCGAATATGAGCTGTTTCGTCTGGACACATCGACACGAACTGAACTCCGATAGCTGTGTTTTCATTCACATAGAACACCTGACACATTTCGGGTATCTCTGGAAGGTCTGCGTACTTGTTTAATTCGTCTTGAATTTCCTGTTCGTTGTCCTCGTCATCTATCCATTCGTCTTCATCAGGATAATCATCGAAATCGACATTGTACCTTCTATCTTTGATATGACGAATGAGTTTGACGAGGAGCTGAAAAGGAAAGACGAACGCCACTTTCAGTATGAATAGACAGACCGTCCTCATTGCATTGGTGATATGCATCTACCTCCTTTGCTTTCGTTTCATGTGCGCAGTTATATGATTCTCCTCCCTCCGAGTCTTACACGAAAGAGGTGAGTCCTCTTTTCTTACTTCTTCCGAACTATAATCTTTAATTCCTCTTCCACTCTTCGTTTCTATTCGCTTGACTTCTCAGTTGTTCGAACTTTTCAGATTCCCAATGGTCAAAGTCTGCTTTCTTGAGCAACTCATTTAATCTTTCTGCTCTGGCTATACTGTTTAGAATTAATATAGATGGACCCTTGATTTTGATGAGTTTTTCAATGTGAGTGATAAGAGCGCTGACAATGTTGAGCAAGTCTGAATAATCCAGAGTCACTTGAACTTTCTCTGAATACTTTTTCATCTTATGCCACCGCCATTTCCGTTATCAGCTTCATAGCCCGGTCAAGAATAACGGGAGCATCGATAACATACATGAAAGCATTCTCTTGATAGTTAGCTGTCTTTCTCGCAGGCGGTTTGTGGGTTGACATATCAGCAACTGCATTTATGAATCCCCAACCCGTGCCTTTGATATTACCCAGGTCGTCTATCTCCCAAGCATGCTTCAACTGCTCACGAAGCAGAATCTGCGACTCCTCTTTTCTCGGAGTCATATCTCCTGTAATTGGGAACAGCTTGTCCTGAAGAATGGAGAAGTCTTTCGGCGACACCTTGATTTTATACAACTCTTCAGCGGTCTCTGAAAGAGAAGACATATACTCACGAGCAAGGCCCAGAGTTTCTTTAGCAGCAGCCATCTTACTGTCGATGCTACCTGTGTGTCTTCCATTCCAAGAACGCTTGGCAGAACGGAGTGCAAGGTTAAGAGTGTTCTGACATACGACACGGACAGGAGTCATGCAGACTTTCAAGCTACCGAATCCATCATGACTGTTTGTTAAGCACATGAACGGCTCTACTACATCGTCCAGAATACGGACATCAGGCATCTTAGCAAGGAGCCAAATCCTCTTTCCTGTATTCAGACTACCTGCAGTTTCGTAGGTAACGCCTTCACCAATAAGACCGTCGACGAAATCAAAAGCATCGACATTCTGTACCGGCTTATAACGACTACCAACTACACCAAGAACCTTATCATCTGTGCTGCGAATATTCATGAAGTATCCAGAATCCTGTCCCTTATAGATAATAGGTTCCTGTCTTACCTGCCAATCAAGACCGGCGAGGGTAAGAGCTTCTTTGCTCGTAGGAGCCTCATGAACAATGGTACCAAGACCGTGCCAGGGTTTTTCTCTTACACTAAAACAACTCTCCACATTATGTGACATTTTTATTTCCTCCTTAATTTTACGCCACGATGGCGGTTGATTATATTGTACTACATACTGACGAAATTGTCAATAGTTTCTCTGAAAATTATTTGTACGAAGGAGGAGAATCATATAACTGCGCACATGATTTTTAACCGAGGTCTAATTTCAGCCCTCTCTTCATTATTATTTGTACTATGCTAATTCGTCAAGGTGAGCCCTTTTTAGCAAACACATCTGCTTGCTTCTAAGGTCATCTTTAATACATTCTTCAGCATCTTTTCTGAACCATTTTGTGATATACTTAAGCGAGCTCCCGTATATAGGAAGCATTTGGACGGTGTAGGGAGGATTTGCAGTTCTTGACAAAAACCCGATATAATTATCATATTTGTCTTCGTATTCAAGTTGCTTTATTAGGTCCTCTCCCATGTCCTTGAAATTTGTTATATTGATTCTAGCAACCACATAGAAAAGATTTCCGTCGTCTATTGGAATATAACCCTCTCTTAATACTTTTTCTTTGAACATCTGTGAAGCTGAAATTCTCATTTTTTCTCCTTTCAAATTCTTTTTTGATGAATTCTTTTTAAGAGAGCTGAAATTAGACCTCGGTTTTAGTGGTGTTGAAAGGTAAGAACTTAATGACACGCTCCTCGGTGGAACGTTTAGGCCTTAGACTTGATTACTTTTCTGGAATGACAATCCGGACACCTTGTCGGGTCTGAATAAGTGAGTTTCATTGCAGATAAAACAGCATTCTGTCTTTGAACTTTCTTTGTAGGAATACCCAGTCTACTTAACTTCGTCATATTAGCAG
>Ga0208564_1000190_pt1 | contig 59093 bp, 45 predicted proteins | sample AD_UKC073_MetaG_FD_184439 | JGI IMG/M metagenome (GOLD analysis project Ga0208564, IMG submission 184439) | Active sludge microbial communities of municipal wastewater-treating anaerobic digesters from USA - AD_UKC073_MetaG (SPAdes) (version 2) | ecosystem: Engineered > Bioreactor > Anaerobic >... | reverse complement strand
ATGCCTGAGAAGCTTATACCTCCTTGTAATGATTTGATCGCTGCTAGTATCTTGTGTCGCCAATTGAAGCTCGTTCTCAGACTTATGCCTACTTCCGATGCGCAAGCTCTTAGACTTTTGCCTTCTAGCATACATTTTAGGTAATCGAGCATTTTATCAGCTTTTCGCATGCGATATACGAAGGTTCGAGCTGTTTCGCGGTATTGTCGGCCGCAATCTTTGCATTTGTATACTTGTTTGCCATCACGTACTCCAGCTTTTATTACATTTTCACTTTTGCATCGAGGGCAGATGGGGGCTGTGCTTTGTATTTTTAGCTTCTGATAATCTACGGCTGTGTAGTTGTTTTCTAATAAAAATTGATATAGATTATCTAGGAATCTACGTTTCTGCTCTTTGGGTAGAGCTTGATAATCTAATAAATTAAAATTATCCATAATTATTTTTTTGTAAAATTAAATAAAAATTATTTGATGGTAGTATAAAATACGTAAAGTAAAACAAAAAATATTATTTCTCCAACCCTCATACAAAGCCTAATATTTCCAAAAAAATTAATTTTTAGTATTAGCTAATTATTGTATTAATCCTTTATCTCTAAAACTAAAAAAATCTTTTTTGGTTACGATTATATGATCTATTACTTCGATACCTAGTATATTACCTGCCTCAACTAGTTTTTGAGTAATTTTAATATCATCTTCAGATGGTTGATAATCGCCAGAAGGATGGTTATGAGCCAAAATTATTTGTGCAGCTAAATTTTTAACAGCTGGTTCGAAAACCTCTCGAGGATGAACAAGACTAGCATTTAATGTACCTATAGATATGATTTCATGTATAATTTCTTGATTTTTGGTATCAAGATAAAAAATTACGAAATGCTCTTTTTTACTTTCTCTAATATCTTTTAGCGATTCCCATACTTGTTTTGGAGAGAGAAAAATTCTAGTTTGTTTATCTTTTAAAAATCTTTTTCCCAATTCAAAGCAAGCAATTATTTCACATGCTTTAGCAGGTCCAATCCCATGATAATCTTTCAATTCGTCGAAAGTAGTATAAGGCAATTTATCTTTGGGGAATTTTTTTAATATATTAGTAGCTAAATCTATTACATTTTCGTCTTTAGTTCCAGACCTCAGTATAATAGCTAAAAGTTCTTCATCTGAGAGTTTATCAGGACCATATTTCATTAATTTTTCTCTAGGTCTTTCTATTTTTGGTAGTTCCTTTATAGTAATTTTACTTTTTTTAGGCATATAAAATCAATATATTGGCAAATATAATAAAATAATATTCATTTAAACCAAAAAAAGTCTCAATCAATAAATTATTAATTTGAAAAATTCATTACCATTAATCTTAATAATATAAAAACCAGGTTGATTTATATTAAAACTATGATCTTTACTTTTTGTAATAAATTTACCATTAACGTCATAGAGTTCCCAATAATCTATAAAAGGAGCATCTATATATATGGTAGAGTTAGTATAAGCTGGATTAGGATAAATATTGATTTTAGGTTTATTATTTAAATGTTCGGGTACATATATATAAGGATAAGGGCTATTACCCACTATAGGTCTAATCATCAATGCACCAGAATATTGAGAATTTCGCCAAATGCCATCTACATTATAAAAAATATTATTATGAGCATCATTATTGCCATCAAAGCCTATGTTTAATGAACTACTTTGGTATTGCATAAATCCAACATAAAAAACACCCGATGGTAATGCTACAGGCTCATTTAGAATGAAATTATAAAATTTGCCTAAATCCTCATAATGTTGGGGCAAAAGTTTTTCTTCTTGATAAATTATATTGCCAGGCTTGCCATTAATGTCATCCCAAATTATTAATCTAAAATAATTATAGTCTATAAAACTAGATAAGGAATTAAAAAAAATTTCTATTGATCTGATAGTATCTGGTACATTGAGTTCGAATTTATAAGCTAATTTAGCATCATATCCAGATAGACAATATCCTGCGGTAGGAAATCCATTATCATAAGCATAATAATTATAAAAACGTTGATATATTTTGATAGTATCGTTTTGATTTAAAGTATCGGGTATAGTAGCTGTATTAATAGCAAAAGTAATTTTAAACTCTGCTGTACTATCAGAAATAGTATTAAAAGTATATGGCAAAGTAAATCTAGTAAAAACAGTATCAGTATATGGAGGCACATTAAGAGCACTTAAAGATGGTTGATAGGGGGCTCCCACATTAGCTAAATCAATAATTTCAATATACTCAGTTATATTGCATGTTTGATCAGAAAAATTAGTATAGGGTATAGAAAAATTAGTAATCATTTCCTCATCGGCATTTGCTAAAAATTGCTTCCAAGGCATAGAAACATATTTTTTTAACAAAGAATATATTTGTCCTCTAAAAGCTATATCTACTGGTAAGGTATCATGCCAATGTCTATTTTTGTTAATATATATATAGTCTATATTCCATATATCACCATTACTATTCCAATTAGGTATCTGATTATTTGCTATACTGGCTAAATTACGAAACCTAAAACGAAATTGTGAAGTCAGAAACTTATCATCTTTAATAGGTATCATGATGACTTTCCAAGGTTTTCCGAAACTGTCAATAAAGTTTTGAAGACTTGTTCCCTGACAAGCCCATACTTTTTCCCACATATCATTTTCATTATCATAAAACTCTAAGATTAATGAATCATTTGTTTCAGGAGCATCACTCAGCCCTTGAGGTTGAAAAGCAAAACTAAAATATAATGAATCGCTAATATGCAAACTATGAGGTATACCTACAAAAAAGCTATCTAATCTAATGTAGCAAGAGGTTAATGTATCTGCAGGAAAAGGGGTGTATTGAGCATGTTCGTATATTTGACCATTTTTATCTAATGCATCTAATGTTATTACACCAATAGTAAAAGGATAAAATCCAAATTCATTATTACAAAAAGCTGTGCTATCTGTAAAATATTCACTAGGAGGGTAGCCAAAGTAATCAGCTACATCTATTTTGATTGGTAGATTAAGTGTATTAATAGTTGTGTTTTTACTTTCGTTTTTAGAATGATTATTTATTAAATGAGGATTATAGTTAAGAGGCACGATAAATTCCTGACTTATCAAGGTTGTATAAAAAATCAGAAGTAAAATAAAATTTATTATCTTTTTCATTTAAAATTTATTACTATTTTTTTTTAACAAAATTATAAAACTATTTTTTAAAATATTACCATAATATAAATTCAATAAAAAATATTATTCAAAAGTAAAAACTATCCAAAAAATCTTAGATTTTAGATAATCCATATTTTTATCAAAGACGGTGCCTCGCCTAGTGATAACATCATTTAAACCATAAGTCATTCTAATTTCAATACCAAATTTGAAATAACGTAAATAAAATTCTCCTCCACCACCGATTAGTAAATTTATGTTATGAGGGTTGATTTTAAGAAGGTCTAATTTATCTTCCTTTTTTTTAGATTGTGAAGCGAGATCTAAACTATATTGAGCACCTAGTAATGCATAAGCTCTAAAATTGGTCAATCTATCAGTTTTATATTTCAAATAAAGGGGGAAATCTAAAAAAGTAGATTCTGCAGATTTAGTAATAGTTTCGATAGTACCGTCAGGTTGTCTCACAGTAAACTTAACCTTTCGAGAACCGAAAGATAAACCAGGTATAAAGCGTAAATTTAAATGAGATGCTAAGTTTAAATCGGCAGTAATACCTATCTCAAATCCGCTCTGTGGAATAGGAACGGCTGTTAATATAGTATCATTAGGTTTTAGTTTTGCACTAAAAGACAAACTATTAAAACCCAAGATAAAACCAAAATGTACAGGACGCATATCAAAGGTAACTAAATTCATCATGCTCTCATTCTGCGCATGTGCTCTAAAGAGAAATAAAAAAAGTAAGACAATAATACTTGTTTTTTTCATAAATATTAAAACGCAAAATTAAAATTAATATTGTAAATACTGAAATTATTCAAAAATAGAGAATATAAATATTTAAGGAAAATCATAAAATAAAATACCTAATTTAATATATTGAAATATTTTATTTTCTTAAAAAAAAACATTATTTTTGAAAAAATGTATTCTATGAAAAAAATCTATTATTTAATATTTCTAATTTTTATATTTTCTTGTACAACTTATCAGATAAAGGATCAACAGTCTACATCAAAGACTATAACCATAGATACTACGATTAAAAATGATGATAATGTAGATAAATGGATCATGAAGTACAAAACTAGTTTAGATAGTTTGATGGATTTAGTAATAGGATTTAATAAAATATCAATGATAAAAAACACTCCCGAAAGTAATCTTGGTAATTTTGTTTGTGATCTTATTTTAGATTTTATTAATAGAGAATTAAAAGACACATTAGAAGGTTTACCATGTATAGTAGTTTTGAATAATGGAGGTTTTCGTTCTTCATTGCCTGAAGGTCAAATCAGTATTAGAGATATTTATTCAGTGATGCCTTTTGATAATACACTTACATTACTAAAGATATCTGGCGAAAATATGATAAAGCTAGCACAGCAAATAATAGAAAAAGGTGGTATGCCAATAGGTGGAATAGAAATAATAGCTACTGCTACTACACTAAAACAAACTAAAATAAATGGTAATGATATATCAAAAAATCAACAATATTGGGTTGCTACTTCAAATTTCATAGCTAATGGTGGTGATAATTTAATAGGATTAATGAATCCAATAAAACGGATCGATACTCCATATTTGATTCGTGATATAATAATAGAACATTATAAATTATTAACTTCACAAAACAAAGCTGCTTATGCAGAAAAAGATGGGAGGATTAGATATGAATAATGGTAGAAGAGATTTCCTAAAATCCGTTTTAGGTATAGGAGCTGGATTATTATTACCTAAAATAGCTAAACCTAACACTGCTAATAATTTACATGAGGAATTGGGACTTAAAAAAATAACAATTTTACACACAAATGATACTCATAGTCAAATAGAACCCTTACCTAAAAATCATTATAGATATCCTGGTCAGGGTGGTTATAGTAGAAGGGCATATTTGATAAATCAAATAAAGCGTGATAATGATAAAGTATTTATATTTGATTCAGGAGACCTCTATCAAGGCACGCCTTATTTTAACATATATAAAGGTAAATTAGAAATTGAGTATTTGAATAAAATGTATTATACAGCTATTACGATTGGTAATCACGAATTTGATTTGGGATTAAATGTATTAGGTGAAAATTTATTGCAAGCCAATTTTGATATAATAAGCTCAAATTATGTATTTACAAATGATCCAATATTGTCAAAAATAGTAAAACCATATAAAATTTATAATATTGATAAGTTAAAAATAGGAGTATTCGGTTTAGGAATAGAACCTACGGGGTTAATAGATAAAAATTTATGGGGAAAAACCATTTATAAGGATCCAATGGAGACAGCTGCCAAGATGGCATTATTATTAAAAAAAGAATATAAATGTAATTTAGTAATATGTTTATCTCATTTAGGATATAAAGGAAGCGAAGGTAGAATAGGTGATATAGAAATAGCGAAATCGAGTAGAAATATTGATATAATCTTAGGAGGTCATAGTCATACATTGCTTTCTAAACCTGTATATATATCAAACAGAGAAAAAAAACCTGTAATAATAACACAAAATGCTTATGCTGGCGTGCAAATGACTCAATTAGACTGCTATTTCAACTCTTTTGGTTCGTTTTTGTTCGCAGAAGAGCATAATAAAAAAATATTTTATAAAAATGTTTAAAAAATTTTTTAATTTAAAATATTTTGTGCATTTTTGTTATTTGAAAAAAATAATCAAAATGTAGTTTATACTAAATAATTAAAAATGAAGGAAATAGAAAAAAAAATCTCTCAAAATAAAATGACAAAACTAGATATACTTTGGAATGATATATTAGAATTTATAAAGGAAAATATTAATTATCAGAATTTCAAAACATGGTTTTTGCCGTTAAAACCACTTTCTTTTGAGAATAATACACTTATTATTGAGGTTCCTTCATCCTTTTATTATGAATACATAGAGGCGCATTTTATTGATGTATTAAAGGTTGCATTGAAGAATTTTATAGGTCCTAATGCTAAATTATGCTATCAAGTAGTTATAGCTAAAGAAACAGATAAATCATCTACATTACAATGGCCATCAAATGATAAAGTAGCTACTAGTAATCCTGATATTCATATACCATTAAAGACTGAAGATATAAAATCATTGAAGGAAAAAAAATCTAATTCTCTGCCAAATCCTTTTTTGATACCTGGCATTAGAACATATTCAATAGATAGTAATCTAATAGAAACCTTGGATTTTAGTAATTTTGTCGAGGGTGAATGTAATAGATTAGCTCGTGCAGTAGGTCTGAGTATAGCAAATAATCCGGGGCTAACTTCTTTTAATCCTTTTTTTGTGTATAGTACTACTGGACTTGGAAAAACTCATTTAGTTAATGCTATAGGCTTAGAAACTAAAAAGAATTTTTCTAACAAAATTATTCTTTATATGAATACTGCTGAGTTTTTAAATCAATTTATAAAAGTTGTAAAATCAGATAATATTTCAGATTTTATCCAAATTTATCAATCTGTTGACCTATTAATAATGGATGATATTCATCATTTAGCTAATAAACCTAAAACTCAAGAGGTATTTTTTCAAATATTCAATATTTTGCATCAACAAGATAAACAAATTATATTGACCTCAGATAAACCACCTATAGAACTAGAAGGCATAGAAGAGAGATTGCTGAATCGATTTAAATGGGGATTAACTGCTGAATTAACAAAACCAGATTATGATACACGCATCCAAATAATACATAAAAAACTACAGAGAGATGGTATCAATCTAACTAGTGAAATCATAGAGTATATTGCTAAAAAAGTAAAAGATAGTATTAGGGAGCTCGAAGGAGTATTGATAGCTATAATTGCACATTCTACTTTTGTAAAAAAAGATCTAGATATTAATGATGTACAAAATCTAATAGATCAATACATTAAATGTAATCAACAAACCATTACCTATGATATGATAAAACATGTAATATGTGATTATTTTGCTATTACATTAGACCAATTAGAATCATCTACTCGAAAACAACCAATAGTAATGGCAAGACATATGGCGATGCATTTTGCTTCTAAATATTCTAAACTTACATTAACAGAAATAGGTAGACTCACAGGTAATCGTAAACACTCTTCTGTGGCTTATGCTATCAAAAATGTAAATAATTTATTAGAAGTAGATAAAAATTTCAGAATGCAATACGAAGAAATAAAAAAGAAAATAATTAAATAATTAAAACCTATTTATTCTCGAGTAATTTTACTACTAATATTAATATACATTTGGATTTAGTATTTGTGAGTTTCAGTTTATTAGTTAAAAAAAATGTATAATTTTTTTGTATTTATTAAATATTCTATTACAAGAAAAAAATAAAATTAATATAATAAAAAAGAATGGCTGTTTCATAATTTTATCCTTTTTTCAATAATTTTAAATTAAAAATTTTTCTATTCTATAATCATTTCTGAATTTTGCAGTTAATTTGTAAAATAATTATAATTTAAAATATTTGATTAATTAAAGTGCAAAAGAGAGCATATTTACTATTTATACTATTATTAGTTGATTTTTTTGTTTTGCTAGGGCAAAATTTAGATACTTTATTACAAAATAATCTAGTGCTGGATAGCATAATAATTCAAAATGGAGATACTGTAAAAACACAGATAGCCAAAAGTAGTCAAGCTATTGATAAAAAAGTAGATTATCAATGTAAAGACAGCTTAGTGATGGAGATGAAAGATAAAAAGATAACATTATACGAAAATGCAAAAGTAGTTTATGACAATCTTACTCTCACTGCAGGTATTATAAAAATTGATTTTGACAATAATCTTGTGTACGCTTATGGTATCTACAAAGATTCCATCTATTCTGAGCGACCTAATTTCAATCAAGGCAATCAAAGTTTTTTAGCAGATTCATTAGTTTATAACATAAAAACTGGCAAAGGATTAGTTTATTCTGTTTTTTCGAAACAAGGTGATGGCTATTTACATGGCAAATATGTAAAGAGAGAAAATGACAGTGTTATTTTAGTAAAAACTGGTGGATTCACTACTTGTGAATTAGAGCACCCTCATTATATAATTAGATTTGATAAAGCTAAAGTCGTAACTGATAAAGAGATAATAACTGGTCCTGTGTGGTTAGAAGTGGAAGATATCACTATGCCAATAGGTTTGCCCTTAGGTTTTTTCCCAACTAGAACTAAAAGGCAATCAGGCATCTTGTTACCTACTGTAGGCGAGAGTGCTAATAGGGGTTTTTATTTAGAAAATATTGGTTATTATTTTGGTTTTTCTGATTACGTAGATTTAGCATTAAGAGGTGATATTTATACCAGAGGGAGCTGGGCTATAAAAGCTGAGACTAACTACAAAAAAAGATATAAATATGAAGGAAATTTGCAAGCAAATTTCGCTCATAATAAATTTGGAGAAAAAGGTTTTAGTAACTATGAAGTTTATAATGATTTTTTCATACGTTGGTACCATAAGCAAGATCCTAAAGCCCATCCTACAAATAGATTTTCTGCTAATGTACAGTTAGGTTCTTCTAATTATACTAAATTTAATCCATCATCTGCTAATGATTATTTGTCTAATACTTTCACTTCTTCTATCGCATATTCGACACAATTATTTAATTTATTCAATCTAAACATCAATGCGCGTCACACTCAAAGTAATACTACTCACAGGGTAGACGTTTCTTTACCAGATTTGAGCTTATCATCTAATACTATTTATCCATTTAGACCTAAAAAATTAACTAAACCTTTAAAATGGTATCAAAATTTGAATTTAAGATATCAATTACAGGCAAAAAACAATCTATCTCGCCCCGATAGTACGTTTTTTAATAATCTTAGTTTCAAAGACTTTAATATTGGTTTTCAGCATAATTTACCGATATCTTTAAATATAAATTTTTTTAAATATCTACAATGGTCTAATCAATTTAATACAAATTGGCGTTGGTATTTTAAAAGCATTGATAAAAATTGGAATCCTATAGATAGCAATATGGTAATAGATACTTTGTATAAATTTAGAATGCCACTAGATATTTCATATACTACATCATTGTCTACCAGATTATATGGATTTTATTCATTTGGAAAATTTCCATTGCGTGTAATCAGACATGTCATTACACCATCTATTAGCTATACATGGAGACCAGATTTTAGTGTTAAACCTTGGAATTACTATAATGTTTGTCATACACCTAATGGTGAGGAGTGGTACAGTCCTTTCGAAGGAGCTATATTCGGGTATCCACCACGTGGAAAATCATCAGCCATTAGCTTTGCTATAGCTAATAATATAGAGGCAAAAATAAGACAAAGAACTGATACTGGGGAAATGTTAAAAAAAATTGTTTTAATAGAAAATCTTTCACTCAGTACTAGTTATAATTTTGCAGCTGATAGTTTTCAATTGTCTCCATTGATAATTTCTGCACGCACAAAATTGTTTAAAAATTTTGAACTTCGCTATGCTTTAGGATTAGACCCTTATCATTATGATACTACTGGTAGGCGAATCGATAAATTTCAATTTGATATCGATAAAAAACTTTTCAATACTCAAAATCAAGAATGGAATCTGAGTGGCAATTTAATTTTGCAATATCCTAATATTAAAAGAGGGAAAACTTCTACATCAGAGCATAATACTAAAAAAATTTATCCAAATTTTCGTGTAACTATAGGATTAAATCTAAGACATTATAGTTCGTACATACCACATACTAATATAGACTTTACTAAATCAATTGTCGCTAATGGGAATATTGAATTTACACCTAATTGGAGTGTATCTTTTATGACTGGCTATGATTTTGATCTAAAAGATTTTACTTATACTTCTATTAATATTCATAGAGATCTCCATTGTTGGGAAATAATTTTAAATTGGATACCTACGGGTTTTCGTAAATCATATAATTTCACTATTCGCATAAAGTCCCCAATGCTACAAGATGTTAAATTAACTAAGAAAACTGATTGGCGTGATTATTATTAATATATTGTTCTACAATAAGTATGCAAGTTTAATAGATTTATAGCTTATTAGTTAATTATTTCAATGAATGACGTTGAGAAAACACTACTTATCACATTAATTGATTTTGTGATTTGTTTTTATCAATTCTCAGTTTTAGAGATTTGCATAGCATAAAACTTTTTAAAATATATTAAATTAATTTTTTTTTTAATTTTCATATATTCATTACTAGATAGATTATATAAAAAAAGCCTCATAAATTTGAGTAAATTTATGAAATTAAATGTTTTGTTAATAATTTTAAAAATTAATAAATTTGCATAAAAATCATAAAATTATGAAATTATCAATAATACAAGATGCTGATTTAAAAGACAAATTAGTTTTAGTGAGAGTAGATCATAACGTAGTCGAAAAAGGGTTGATACATGATCCATATCGTATAGACGCTACTATAAGCACATTATATTATATTGTATCGCATGGGGGTAAGTTAATACTGATGACACATGTAGGACGTCCTAAAAACAAAAAAGATGGCACAATAAACATAAGCAATGATACTAGCGTAGAGCCTATAGTGGAGTACTTACACAACAAATTAAATCTTAATTTTAAAATTCCAGAATTCTATGTGAATGAACCCTATGGTATACAGGATATAGATACATCAGTTAATAATTTGATAAAAGAATTAAAATTAGGAAAAATTGATGGTATTTACTTACCTAATACTCGATGGTATAGAGGCGAAGAGGATAAAGGTGAATGGCAAGAGAGACTTGCTAATCAACTAGCTGGCTTAGCCGATATATATGTGAATGATGCTTTCGGTTCATGGCAGCCACACGTGTCTACCTATACTATTACTAAATATCTACCTAGTTATGCAGGATTATTATTACAAAAAGAAATCAATAATCTTGATAAAATCTTTTCGCCTATTAAACCTATGATAGCCATAATAGCTGGTGCCAAATTTGATACTAAAATAAATAGTTTAAAAGCTCTGATAAAAGATGTAGATTATTTAATGCTTGGTGGTGTTATTTTAAATGCTTTTTTAGCTGCTAAATACAAGATATCTATAAAAGGTATAGATGATGATAATTTGTCAATGGCAAAAGAATTTGTAGACTTTGTCCAAACTAATTATCCTAATAAGCTAATAGAACCTCGTTATATAGTAGAATCTGATACCATGGAAGGTAAAATAGAGGGGCATTACAAAATCATAGATGTGAAAAGCTTAAAAGCTGGTGAAACACTAAATTATGTATTAGATGTAGCTCCTGAATCTTTTAATGATCCTAGTATAATAGAAAAATTCAAATCTGCGAAAACTTTTTTTGTAAATGCTGTGATGGGCTATGCTCCACATTTTAATGATGGTACTATAGCTTTAAATGAATTAATCAATTCTAATAATGATGCTATAAAATTATATGCCGGCGGTGATACTTTGCAAGAGCTCAAACGCTTATTACCTGGTATATATATGAAAGCACTGGATGATTCTAAATTTTATATGTTTACTGGTGGTGGTGCAGTATTGACTGCTATAGAGCAGAATTCTCCTTATGGTATGGAGCCTGTAAAAGCATTGCTAATTGATTAGAATATTTGCTAGATTAATTATTCTCTTTTTGAGTTATTATTTTAAAAATTACTTTTTATAATTTTTTGTAATATTAGCTTATTAATGCGTTATATTGATTTATTATGCTGAATATAAAAAAAATTTTAATTTCTAGAACAGACAATATCGGAGATTTAGTTTTGACATTGCCATTAGCTGGTTTTCTTAAACAAAATTTTCCTGATATACAGATAGCATATTTAGTAAAAGATTATACTAAGCCAATAGCTGACTCTTACAAATACATTGATGAAGTTTACTCGATAGATAAGATAAATGAAGAAACTAAAGAAAAAGAAAGAATAAAGCTCATAAATTCAATAGATGCTGATGTAATTATTTTTGTTTATCCAGATAGAGAAGTAATGAGTTTAGTAGCTAAATCAAATATATCTCGACGTATAGCTACTTCACATCGTACATATTCATGGAGATATGCAAGTAATTTAGTTAATTTTTCTAGAAAAAATTCATATTTACATGAAGCTCAATTAAATTTTTTATTACTAAAACCACTTCAAATCGATTATTTACCTTCGATTAATGAATTATTGCAATGGTATGGCAAAGATAAATTTTATATTAAACCTATACCAAAAGATTTAATCAATGATTTTGCAATATCTCCTTATCGTCCTATAATTATACATCCTGGTTCTATGGGCAGTGCTCCCAATCTATCTCCACAACATTTTTTAGATTTAACTAACAAATTAGTAGAATTAGGCGAAAATATTTATATTACAGGTAATGAAAAAGAAGGTTTGTTATGGCAACCATATTTTGACAAATTAAATGTTAAAACTTTGTTTGGTTCATTAAATTTATATGAATTGATAAGTATCATATCTAAAGCCAAGGCTGTCATAGCTAGTAGCACGGGTCCATTACATATAGCAGCAGCTCTGGATACAAATGCTATTGGATTGTATGTGCCAATAGGCACTTATGCACCTCATAGATGGTCGCCAATAGGCAAAAATGCTAAGGTGTTAACTCCAGCTTATCATAAAATTAGTTGTAAAAGTAAATGTATAAGTCCAAGTAATTGTACTTGTATAAATGAAATAAAAATAGAAAAAATTATAAATGAAATATATGATATTGAGACAGAGTAATAGCTCATTTATTATGCAAATTGTATTTTAATTTTTTATACAAAAAAATTTAGTATTAAATCACTTGGCCGACGTCAATTAATGATTATTAGTAAATTCATGTCTAAATATATATATGTAAAGAATATAGAAGAGTGTAAGAGATAAATGTAAAATAATATTATTTTACAAATTTTCAATATTAATACAATAAAAAAATAAGAGAAAAAGAATTAGATATGATCAAAAGGGATTGTATTTAAAGGGAATATAAAACTAATATATGTTAAAGTTTACATATGTTATATTCACTAACTCTCTATACCGATACCACGCCCACCTGTCCGAGGATGCAAGATTGAGCATTCGCCCAGTATTGCTTACAGTCTTGCCTGTGAGGTATTTACCCATCACTACATACCACATAATGTAGTTTTGCAGGTATTTGGTAGCTACGCCCCTAAATTTGAAATATATCCAATTCGTGAATTCACTGGCCTTTTTCTTGACAGTACTTAGGCTATATATACCTCGCTTTTGCCTATTGCTAGTTACTATTTCCTTGTGCTTGATTACATTCCTTCTAACCTTTTTGAATGCTTTTTTATTACTGCTACACATGACTCCATCCTTTGGCATCTTAGCCTTCAGAAATTGCTCTATCTGTTCTGGACTTAGCTTTTTGCCATCAAATTTTTTGAATAATAAATTGCCAGCTCTGTCAGTAGCAGCCAATACGGCTACTTTCTTTGGCTTTTGCTTCCTGGCTCGATTCAGCTCTTCTGCATTTTTGTATATTCTGCCTTTTTCAGAATAATCCATCAATAGTTCGTCCATTTCTACTACTCCGAAAAAATTGATATTATCTTCGAAACTTTGTAGAGCTGCCAATATCTTGTGTCGCCAAGCGAAGCTTGTTGGTAAGCTGATGCCCACTTCTTTAGCACAACCTCTGAGACTTTTGCCTGCTACCATACATCTGATGTAGTCGAGCATTTTTTCTTTCTTTTGTAACCTGTAAACAAAAGTTCCAGTGGTAACCCTAAACTGTCTGCCACAGTCTTTGCAGCGATAGTTTTGCATCCCATTTTGTAAACCATTTTTAATGATGTGATTGCTACGACAGTCTGGACAGAGTGGCGGGGCACTGAGTATTTTCAGACCTTGATAATCTACTACATCAGCTTCTAATTTTTTCATTAGAGAATAAAGATTGTCTAAGAATTCTTTATTCTCTTCCTTACTCATAGCTAGGTATTTGCTGGTATTCTCTACTATTTTTTTCATGAATTAAAATTTTTGTAAAAATATAAAAATTATTTAACATATAAACTTGAAAAACTTAAACATTTATTAATTTATTTCCAAAACGTTATAAATGAAAGTAAAAATCAATATTTAAGAAAGATTATGATTTATTTAATGAACAATATTTTTAAACATATATGACTAGATTTTTATTTTTTTGAAAAATCTGAAATTATAAATTCATTACATATAATTTCTATTATTTTGCAATAATTAAAAAAAAAAGGAATGGTTAAACAAAAAAACTATACAAAAATTTATTTGCTTTTAGCATCTATTACTGGTGGAGGTTTATTATCACTCAGTTGGCCTTTGAGAGGTTTTCCTTTATTATCTTTAATTAGTTTAGTGCCTTTTTTATGGATTTTAGATTATATAGAAAATCACAGAACAGACTTTGTAGGAGGCGCTGTTTTTCGATATACTTACCTTGGCTTTTTATTGTGGAATGCTGCTACTAGTTATTGGATATGGTATGCTACGGCCGTAGGTTCTATATTTGTAATTTTAGTTAATGCAGCACTTATGTCTTTTAGTCTGCAATTAGCTTTTAATTTAAAAAAATGGCTTGGTAGTAAAAGTAAAATTGGTATAATTTACATAATTTTGTGGCTTTGCTTCGAATATTTACATTTTAATTGGGAGCTTAGCTGGCCGTGGCTCAGTTTGGGTAATGTTTTTGCTACTATGCCGGCTATTGTGCAATGGTATGAGTTTACTGGCATTTTAGGTGGTACATTATGGATATGGCTTGTAAATATATTTATTTACTATATAATTTTATCAATTTACAATAAGCAATTAAAAGAAAGAGTTTTTTACATTTATTTGATTATTTTATTTTTTTTATTAGCAATACCACTTACATATTCTTTATTTAGATATAATAATATTAATTTAAAAAATTCAGATGAAGTTAATGTTTTAGTTTTGCAACCCAATTTAGATCCTTACAAAGAAGAATTTACTATTTCTCCGCAAGAAAATATAACTAGGATAAAAAATTTAATAGATGAGATAAATGCTGAGAAAGTAGATTTTTTTTTAGCACCAGAAAGCAATATACAAGAAGGTATATGGGAAAATAATTTTGATGATTCGTATAGTATAAATGAAATAAAAAAAATTTTAAAAGAAAAATATCCTAATGCTTTATACATAACAGGTGCATCTACTTATAAAATTTTTGAAGATGGTGAATCATTGACTAGTACAGCTAGATACAACAAGTATCATGATTTTTATTTTGATGCTTACAATTCAGTCTTATTTATTGATACATCTGGTGTAGTCGGTATTTATCACAAAATTAAATTAGTTGCTGGAGTAGAGCAAATGCCTTATAAAAAAATTATAAAACCAATCGAGAAATTAGCTATAAATCTTGGTGGTACTACTGGTAGTTTGGGTAAAGATTCAGTACCTTATGTACATCCACATTATAAGGCTAATATTGGGGTTGCTATTTGTTATGAATCAGTTTTTGGCGAATTTATTTCTGATTTTGTTAAACGTGGTGCTAATGTTTTATTTGTAATAACAAATGATGGTTGGTGGGGAAATACAGCTGGTCATCGACAACATTTCTCTTATGCATCTCTTAGAGCAATAGAAACTCGTAGAGAAATAGCTAGATCGGCTAATACTGGTATTAGTTGCGTAATAAATAAACGTGGAGATGTTTTAAAGTCAACAAATTACTGGGAAAAAACTGCTTTTTTAACTACTATGTCTCTTTGGAATGATGAAACTATTTATACTAAACATGGTGACTACATTGGTAGAATAGCAGTATTTTCTTTATGTTTAATAATTTTAATTGATATTATAAAGCTTATTATTAAGAAGATTCATTAATTTAGCATTATTGAATTATAAAAATTATAAATACTTATCTTTCAAAATTTTGTTTTATCAAAAATTATATCAGACAATGATTTCAACTTGATATTATAATTTTATAGTAATTTATTAGATTATTAAACAAAATTTTAATCTGTTAATCCTGATATAGGGATTTGCAATTTTTTACTAATAGCTATTAACATTTCTTTTGTCATTTTAGCAAGATCATAGTCTGGTTGCCAACCCCATTCTTCTCTTGCACAGCTATCATCAATAGATTGTGGCCAACTATCGGCTATGGCTTGTCTAAAATCTGGATTATAATCAATTTTAAAATCTGGGATATATTTTTTAATTTCATTAGCCAACTCTTCTGGAGTAAAACTCATGGCAGTTACATTGAAGCCTGAATGATGCTTTAGATTATTTATATCAGCTTCGAGCAGCATTATAGTTGCTTTAATACAATCAGCCATATACATCATTGGTAAGCGAGTATCAGCTTTTAAAAAACAATTGTAATACTTATTCTTTACAGCTTCATAAAAGATTTCTACTGCATAATCAGTAGTACCACCACCTGGTAATGTCATACTACTGATTATGCCTGGGTATCTTATTCCTCGTATATCTACTCCAAATTTCATAAAATAATAATTACCTAGTAATTCTCCTGATACTTTTGTGATACCATACATAGTGGTGGGTTGTAGTATTGTGTCTTGAGGTGTGTTTATCCTGGGAGTAGTAGGACCAAATACAGCAATTGAACTAGGTACAAAAACACGTTCCAATTTCAATTCATTTGCTATCTCTAAAGTGTTTATTAGCCCATTTATATTAGTATCCCATGCTTTTAGTGGTTCTTGCTCACCTTTAGCTGAGAGTATTGCAGCTAAATTTATAATAGTGTCTATGTTATAATCTATACATGCTTGTTTAAATTTATCAATATCTCTAACATCGAATTGCACAGAAAATTCTTTCTTTGCTAATTCCTTTGGTAGAGGAGGATAATAATATGCTAATACTATATTTTCTTCTCCATATCTTTTTTTCAATGCAGGTGTTAATTCTGATCCTATCTGGCCTGTTGCACCAATTACTAATATCTTTTTCATAGTTTTTTTTTTTACAAACTTACTAAAAAATATTAATTATATTTAGTTATAAACTTAAAATTTTTATAGAAAATATTTTTTATTAATTTTGCTCACTAAAAGGTAACTTTATGAAGCGTGTAGATATTAAAAAATCTAAAGGGGTAGCTCTCATCACAGGTGCTTCTAGTGGCATTGGAGAAGCATTTGCAAAGGAGCTAGCAGCTATGAATCATGATATAACAATAGTAGCTAGGAGGCAAGATAAATTAGAACAATTATCAGCTGAATTAAAAACTAAACATAATGTAAATATAAATATTATCCCAGCAGATTTGGCCACGGAAACTGGAATAGAAAAAATAGAAGAATATATTAGTTGCACTAAAGATTTAGATTTACTAATAAATTGTGCTGGTTTCGGTTTGAGAGGTGATTTTCATAATCTCGATAAAGAAAATATTTCTCAAATAATAGATGTACATCTAAAAGCACCTTCTAGATTTTGTAAAGCAGCTATTCCTGTGATGCGAGATAGAGGTTATGGCTATATCATAAATGTATCATCTCTAGCTGCTTTTTTCCCTTTCAAAGGTAGTGCTATCTACGTAGCTACTAAGATTTATTTAGTTTATCTCTCAAAAGCAATACAAAAGGAAGTACGACGGTATAATATTAAAATACAAGCTTTATGTCCTGGTGTTACCAATACAGGTTTTCATTATACTGAAGCATTTAAAGATTTCGATCGTTCCACAGTACCTAAAAATCTATGGATGCAACCAGATGTAATAGCTAAGAAATCTATAAATGCTTTGAAAAATCGAAAAGTAGTTTACATACCAGGCTTTAAAAACAAAGTCATGGGAGTACTAACTCAGATTGGCAATTTGATTTTTCCCTAATTATCCATAATAATATAAAGGTTATTAGTGCATTTAAAACTAAAACTTCCCACCCGACCATAAATTGTAAGTTGGTTTTTAATATTTTCATAATAGCAAAGGAGCATAATGGACTAAACAATACTACCTGCCATATACTACCTCCATCTATATTAGCTTTGGTTAAAATGCCAAAAGTAAATAAGCCTAATAATGGCCCATAAGTATATCCAGCTATAGTGTATAAAGTATCCAATATTGCATTATTATTTACCATATAAAATAACATTATCAATATAAACATGCCCGCTGATACGCACCATTGTATAAGCATTCTATATTTACTTAATTTTTGATTTGATTTGATTTTTTTTGGTAAATCTAATAGATCTATTGTAATAGAAGTAGTGAGAGCTGTGAGGGCTGCATCAGTACCAGAAAAAGATGCTGCTATCAAGCCAATAAAAAATATTATACCTACCATTTCATTCATATAGTAAAAAGATATTGTAGGATACAAATAATCTGTCGTTTGCAGTATAGCTATATCTTTAAAATCAGCATAGAGATACAATGAGCCACCAAGTATCAAAAATATTAAATCTACTATTGCTAGTATAATACTAAATATTAGTATGTTTTTTTGTGAATTTTTTAAAGTAGATATAGATAAATTTTTTTGCATCATCTCTTGATCTAGTCCAGTCATGGAAATAGTAATAAACATGCCGCTTAGTAATAATTTAGCCCAAAAATTTTTTGATGATGGATCTTTGTCTATTATATAAAAATACTCACTATGAAATACCTGATTTAGCAGCTCATTCACGTCGATATACATAAATTGAGCAATAAAATATATTGTCAATATTAATGATGCTATCATAAATGTAGTCTGCAGTGTATCTGTCCATACAATAGTTTTGACTCCACCTACGAGTGTGTATCCATGAATGATCAGAAGGAAAATGATAGTACTAAACCAGAATGGTATACCGAAATTGCTGAGTACAAAATGCTGAAGTATTACTATTACTATAAACATTCGCAATGAAGCTCCTATCGAACGTGAAATTATAAATAACCACGATCCAGATTTTTGAGCTTGTATGCTAAATCTATTTTTTAAATATTCATATATAGAGGTGACATTATTATTATAATATATAGGCAAAAGCACAAAGGCTATTACGATGTATCCTATTACGAATCCTAATACTACAACTAAATATGTGAACCCATTATTACCTACTAAACCTGGAACTGATACAAATGTAACTCCAGTCAATGATGTACCTATCATGCCATAAGCTACTAAATACCATGGAGCCTTTCTATTTGATAAAAAATATGATTCATTATTTGCTTTTCGCGAAGTTAGATAAGCTGCTACAAATAGCATAAAAACATAAGATAAAAATATAACCAGTAAAAGTGTAGGATTCATTTTTTTGATGACAAAATTAAATAAAGGATAATAAATGTAAAAATTTGGTATTATTATTTAAATAGCTAGTTAAGATGAACCAAAAGATTAGATATTTAGAATTTTTTTTAAAAAAATAAATCGTAAATTGTTTATTATTTGCAATTTAGAATTATTATATTGAAATCAAAACTTATATGATTTAAACAACTTATAAGCTCGTCAAGCCATTTCTGATTAAAATATTTTTTTGGTTCTATAACGTTTATTGTGGGTAATCAAATTTTAGATTGTTACATAAAAATAACTATCTTTAATTATTTAGGTTGTTTATTTTACCACAGAGAACACCAAGTTATTACACAAAGTTCACAAAGTGCCATTTATAGTCTTTTTAATTTCATCCTTCTCTGTGTTCTTTGTGCATTCTTTGAGAACTTTGTGGTTAATATTTGATTATCCTATAACAAAAAAACCAATATTAAGAAATTTTTTATAAAACTACTCTTTTTTTTAATCTTTACCCATACAAAACGTTATAGAACCATTTTTTTTAATTTATTTTTTTTACATTTGTTAAAAAAAAATAATATAAAAATGAATACCTTATTATTAAGTGCTGGATTAGGAACTAGGCTGAGACCTTTGACTAATGAGATACCGAAGGCACTAATTGCTGTAGCAGATATACCAATAATTAAACGTAATTTAGATAAATTAGCTTCTTACAATGTCAAAAGAGTAGTAATAAATGTACATTATCTTGCCGATAAGATAATGTATTATTTATCTAATTTGCATTATGATAATATGGAAATTATAATTTCTGATGAGAGGTCTCAACTGTTAGATACTGGTGGAGCTTTATTAAAAGCTAAACCATTATTTTTAAAAAATGAACCGATATTAATACACAATGTAGATATATTGAGTGGTACGGACTTTGATAAACTTATGAAGTACAAAGAAAAAAATAAAATAGATGCTTTATTGGTAGTGCAAAATCGAAATAATCTTAGAAAATTAATATTTGATAAAAACGATAATTTGTCAGGATGGATTAATTATGATAGTTTAGATAAACAATTAACTAATGTAAATGAAAAATTTACAAAAGAATATAGTTTTTCTGGAATCAGTTTGATTTCTTATGATCTATTAGATGATATACCATTTGATGGAGTTTTTAGCATTATTACCTTATTTCTTTATTGGGCAAAACGATATAAAGTATCTTATTACGAAGATAATGATATATATTGGTTTGATATTGGTACATTTGATACATTACAACAAGCTAATGAGTATTTTAAAAAAATAGATCGTTGAGTTTATTTCAGATATCAATAGATGATAAGATTTTTAAAAAATTATTTTTTAATTCTTCTATGTTGCCTTCATTTTTTACACAGATATCTGCCATTTTACATTTGATATCTGGTGATAATTGATGTTTATCTATTTGTAAAAATCTTTTCTTACTTATTTTTTTATTTCTATATTTTTTAATCCTTTTGTATCTTAGAATTAATGGTGCATATATACAGATAGTTAAATTACAAAATTTATCAAGTGAATATTCAAAAAGCAAAGCTCCATCTATCACTATATATTTATCATTTAAATTTTTAATTGTATTGTCTACTAATGGAGGTAAAAACTCAAGGAATAATTCTGTTAATTGCTTAAATTTATTTTCATCTGAATAAATCTTGTCTGCTATATCTTGGGTTCTCAATCTATCATTATATATAGGATCGAAGCCTAATATATCTGTTGCTTTTCTACGAAAACTGTAATTAAAATATAAGTTTTTGGCATATAAATCCATATCTATAACATAAAAATTGTAATCAGCAAACCATCTAGCAAAAGTACTTTTACCGCTGCCGATATTACCAGTAATGCCAATAATATATTTGTCCATTATTATTTGATGTCAAATATTTAACACAGTCTGAATTTTTTTTTATTTTGACAAAATTAACTAAAAAAAATCACGAAAGATATACTAAATTTTAAAACACATTTAAGGCTAATTATTACATGAATAGAATATATAATGATTTATTTTAATTAACATATGAATAAGTGATTACTAATTTCATACCATTATCAGATCCTTTTAATATTACTCTATTAGGGTTTATGATAGCGCCAGCGACTCTAAGGTATAAGCCTAGATTTTCATTTTTGTTTAGTAATAAATTTTGAGTATAACGAGGTAAACGAAAACGATAATATTTTTTTTGGTTATAATAATATCCATCAAATAGTGATTCGCTAAAGATATAATCTTCTAAGTAAGCGGTTTTACCAGTAGAATCTACAATTTTAGCTAAAGTTAATTGATTAGGTATGGGAAATTCTTTAGCAGTAGGATCATAAGAAGTTGGAATTATCAGTTCCGCCATATTTATGTTTACATTCTTACCTTTAAATTCAGACTTCAAATCTGGAAAACGTATAAAAACTTTAGTGCCAGCCATAGGTTGCAAAAATAAAATTTGTTTGCCCAAACTGGTGTCACCATTTATTTGACTTAATAAATTGTAAGAAGCAAAAGTGTAATCATGTTCGAAATAAGAATACCATTGCAATGTAGCATCCATTTGAAATACTTCTTTTACTTTAGATAGACTACTAGTATGGTAATAAAGAGTAATATTTGACAAAATATTAGTTAGATCCCAAACAATGAGATTGCCTTGATTGTTTTCTACTACAGGTTCTACTACTATTCCATAAAAATGTTTTTGAAAAGTCTGATTATTTACCAATTTTCCCTCGAATGAAGCATCAATTATTTTTTTAGCAAAATTCAATGAAAGTGGTATTTTGAGTGTAGGAGCTGCCTTTACACTGTCTATTAATATGCTATCTATTTGTGAGGGATTAAAGGTGATTTTGCCTATAAGGTTCCCTTTTTTGATAGGTCTATTAGAATAATAAGTACTGTCGTAATAGAGAGGTTCTCCTAATTCATAAACATTGAAAGTCATTACATCATTTTTACGAGATTTTGCATAAATATTATTTAATTTTAAATATAGATTAATAGAATCAGGTACTGCATCCTCGCCAAATATTATATTACTTTTAGTAATCTTTAATTGACTACAAAAACTACTAGTAGTTAAACCAAATATCGGATCACGAAGGTACCCAGCTATATTATATCTGCCCCTAGAGCTTAGCAAACTATCATCTTTCAATGTATATGCTGTCAATAAAAAGGTATCTACATTTACATTAATGCGATCACTCGGCGGATGTATTTCCAAGCCTATCTGTTCATCTTGATCACAGCTAAATAAAATTAATACAAAAATAAATAAACAGAAAATAAACTTCTTCACTTTTTTTATAAATTACGTTTTTGATTTATCAATATTATTTTTTTTAAAAAAAAAATTAATTTTACAAATTTATGAATTTTATTTTTTATAAATCTAATTAATAAGATATAAATTGTAATTAGATAATTTTTTATTTACACAAAAACTATATAAGTTATAAAACCGCAATATAGTAGATTTAATGAATTGTGTTGCTGTTTTTTGCAGTATTAATCTGTTATATATTAGAATATTTGTATTTTTATCAAAAATAATAAATGTTTAAAAATACTAACAAAGAAATAGGTGATTTAGGCGAAAAAATAGCAGGTAAATATTTGATAAGTAAAGGTTATGAAATAGTAGGACAAAATATTAGATGGAAAAAATATGAAATCGATTTAATAATCAAAAAAGATGATTGGCTGATATTCGTAGAGGTTAAAACTAGGAAGATGGGCGCATATATTCCTGCTATTGAAAGTATAAATAAAAACAAGCTGCAAGCCATGAGCAATTTTGCTGATAACTATATAAAAGAAATTGACTGGAATGGCAATATTAGATTCGATGCGGTTATCATTAGCTATTCATATTTGACGCCGCCTATAATAAAGCATATAGAAAATTTATCTATTGAATGAAATAATTAAATCCTAATTACAATATGCAAAAGAGAGTGGGGGAGTAGGTAAAAAATCGTAGGTTGTTAGTTGAAATTTTTTGATTAATTTATGATTTTTCATTTATATATATGTATCTTTTTTAAATAAATATTTTATATTTGCTTATTAAATGGACTAAATGCTTAGTAGAAAATTGTTTATCTAAAAAAAAATAACGAATTTTGCAAATTATATTTAATTTATGCAATACAAGTCTCGTCCCATACCACGTAGTATTATTTTGTTAGCTGACATACTAATAGTAGCTTTTACTTATATATTTAGTTATTTTCTAAGATTTAATTTCAAAATTCCAATTGCAGAGCAAAACACATTATATATAGGATTATTTGTAATAGTAGTTGTCAAATTGATTTATTTCCTATCACTTGGTACCTATAAACACCTTATACGTTTTGTGAGTGCTAATGATGCTATTCGTATGTTTTTTAGTTTAGTTTTTAGCGTTATCACTATTTCGATTATAAATCTATTATTATATAATATAGCTCACATACCATATATAGTTCCTTTTTCTATATTAATAATTGATTTTGTATTTAGCGTTTTCTTTTTATTAGGTTATCGTTTAGCTATTAAAGTTTTGTTTTTTGAGTTTTTTAATGGACAACGTGAAAAATCTAATGTAATTATTTATGGTGCAGGCAGAAATGGTAGTTTAGTAAAGCAAGTTTTAGAAAGAGATGCAGGGACGAAATATAAAATTTTAGCATTCATAGATGAGGATCATTATAAGCAAGGAAAGCAATTAGATGGTATTCCCATTTATAACCCAGAAAGATTAGAAGAGTTTTTAAAGAGCAATACAGTAGCACATCTTATCATTTCTATACCTAATATATCTCCTAACAAAAAAGCTTACTTGACAGAGCTATGTCTAAAGTATAAAACAAAAGTTTTGGTAGTACCACCTGTGAGTAAATGGATTAATGGTGAATTATCTTTTAAACAAATAAAAAAAATACGTTTAGAAGATCTATTGCAAAGAGAAGAGATCAATATTGACGAGTCAGACGTATATAAAACTCTATATAATAGAATCATACTAATCACCGGAGCAGCTGGTAGTATAGGCAGTGAATTAGTGAGACAATGTATCAGGTTTAATCCATTCAAAATTATATGCTTTGATATTGCAGAAACCCCAATGCATAATTTAAAATTAAATTTAGAAAATGAATTTACTTATGAACAATTAGAAAAAGTCCAATTTATTTTAGGTGATATTACCAATAAATATGACGTTGAGCAAATATTCAATGAATATAAACCTCAGATTATTTTTCATGCAGCCGCATACAAACATGTACCTATTTTAGAATATTTTCCTAAAAAAGCAATTGAAGTTAATGTTTATGGCACTTATCTAGTAGCAAATGCAGCAATAAAATATAATGTAGAAAAATTTATCTTCATCTCTACTGATAAAGCTGTGAACCCTAGTAATGTCATGGGGGCTAGTAAACGATTGGCTGAGCTACTAGTAAAATATTTAAATGATACTTCCCATACTCATTTTATTACTACGAGATTTGGTAATGTGATTGGTAGTAATGGGTCCGTATTTGAAATATTTAAACAACAAATTGAGAGTGGTGGTCCCATTACAGTTACTCATCCCGATGTTACACGTTTTTTTATGACTATTCCAGAAGCCTGTAGACTAGTGCTAGAAGCCGCTAGCATAGGAAGGGGAGGGGAAATTTTTCTTTTTAATATGGGTGAAAGAATTAAAATATTAGATCTTGCTAAAACTCTTATTCAATTGAGTGGACTTACATTAGGTAAAGATATACAAATTAAATTTTCTGGTTTAAGACCAGGCGAAAAAATGACAGAAGAATTATTAACTGATTACTCAAGAGATATAGAAACTAAAAATAAAAATGTTTTAATCTCTTCTGAACAAATAATAGATTTAGATGATAAAGTAAAAAATATACTTTTTTTGATAAACAATTATCAGAAAATATCTAATAATGAGATTGTAGAAAATATTCAAAATATTATACCAGAATTTAATAGTATGAATAGCTTATATTCTCGTTTATAAAATAAATTCATTAAATTTTTTATATAAATATGAAAATATATTTTTTTTATTCACCAGACAATCAAGGATATATAGCTGTAGAATCTACAAGATTGTCACTAAAAAATATTGATAAACTTTTGTGGTTATTTGGTGATGATGCTTTTTTATTAAATGTAGATACTTTAGTTGGCGAATTTATTTGTACTTTCCCCGAAATGATAACTCCATGGTGTACTAATGCTGTAGAGATAGTGCACAATATAGGTATTAGTTCTATTAAAAGGATGGAAAAGCTCATTCCATATGATAAATATAAATCTACAATTTATGATCCTATGTTGCATACTATCATTTCCGATCCTTCACAAAATTTATTTAAAATTAAAAGAAAAAAAGAACCAATCAAATATATTGATGATATCGAAAAATACAATTATGAAGCAGGATTAGCTTTATCTAAATATGAGATTGACTATCTAAAATACATAAGCGAAACCATTGGTAGGCCGTTGACAGATTGCGAAGTATATGGATTTGCTCAAGTTAACTCCGAACATTGTCGACATAAAATTTTTAATGGAGTTTTTGTTATAGATAATATAGAGCAAAAGGAAACACTTTTCGATCTTATAAAAGCTACTACTAGAGCTAATCATGGTAAAGTAATATCCGCATATAGTGATAATGTAGCTTTTATAGAAGCAGAAAAAAGCAAAATTTTCACTCCTGTTAGTGGCGACATGCCTTCATCATATATAGAATATGAAGAAGAACTAGTTTATTCATTAAAAGCTGAAACACATAATTTTCCTACCACTGTAGAACCTTTTTATGGTGCTGCTACCGGTAGTGGTGGTGAGATAAGGGATAGGATGGCTGGAGGTATTGGTAGTATACCTTTGATAGGTACAGCTGTTTATATGGTAGCTGACACTAGAAATTTTATTGAAGAAAAAAATCTTTTCGGTCAATCGAAAGGTAGATTTCTCTATCATAATCCAGTGGATACATTGATAAAAGCATCTAATGGAGCATCAGATTTTGGTAATAAATTTGGTCAACCACTAATTTGTGGAAGTTTATATACTTATGAGCAAATGATAGATGATCAATTAATAGCATATGATAAAGTGATAATGCTAGCTGGTGGTATCGGTTATGCTCTAAAAAAATATGCTTATAAAAAAACTGTTCGTCCTGGTCAAACTGTAGTGATGATGGGGGGAGATAATTATAGAATAGGTATGGGAGGTGGTGCAGTATCATCAGTAGCTACTGGAAAATATAATAATAGTGTTGAAAGAAATGCTATACAACGTGCTAATCCAGAGATGCAAAAACGGGTCTTCAATGTTATTCGCGCTCTCGCAGAGAATCATTTAAATCCTATCATTTCTATTCATGATCATGGTGCTGGAGGCCATCTAAACTGCTTCGCTGAGTTACTAGATCCTATAGGTGGCGAAATTAATATCGATGCTCTACCTCTAGGTGATCCATCTCTATCAGATAAAGAAATAATATGTAATGAATCTCAAGAGAGAATGGGATTGGTAGTGGATAATAGTAATTATGAAAAAATCGAAAAAATAGCTCTGCGTGAATGTGCCCCTATTTATAAAGTAGGGAAAATATATGCTAGTAATTCTATCTGTTTTGTCGGCAATGACAATAGAAAACCTTTTGATCTAAAATTTGAATATTTATTTGGCAAAACTCCTAAAAAAATTATTAGAGATTATAATAAAAAATATGAATTTCATAATCCCAAATATAATTTGAATGAGTTCGATACGTATTTAGAAAAAGTTTTAACTAATGATGCTGTAGCATGCAAAGATTGGTTGACAAATAAAGTTGATAGAAGTGTAACAGGTAAAGTAGCCCTCCAGCAAACTTGTGGTAAAATACAATTACCTTTAAATAATCTCGCTATAACAGCTCTAGATTATACTTCTAATACTGGTATTGCTATCAGCATAGGTCACGCTCCCAATGTAGGAATAATAGATCCTGCTAAAGGTAGTAGGCTATCAGTAGCTGAAGCCTTGACTAATATTGTATGGGTACCATTAAAGGATGGATTAGAAGGAATATCTCTGAGTGCCAATTGGATGTGGCCTTCAGGATTACCAGGAGAGGATGCTCGCTTATATGAAGCTGTAAAGTCTCTTAGTGACTTTTGTATAAAACTTAAAATCAATATTCCCACAGGCAAGGATTCTCTATCTTTATCACAAAATTATCCTGATGGCACAGTTGTAAAAGGTCCAGGCACAGTTGTGATAACTGCTAGTGCCCTTACTAATGATTTTACAAAAGTAGTAACTCCAGATATTAAAAATGTAGAAAATTCATCTCTTATTTTTATTAATTTCTCTAAAATGCCTCCATCCTTGGGTGGTAGTATTTTTTATCAAGAATTAGAACAGATTGGTAATAATACTCCTGATATCGTAGATGTCGAATATTTTAAACGTGCATTTATAGTTTTACAAAATTTGATAAATCAAAATCTAGTTTTAGCTGGTCATGATGTCAGTGCAGGTGGATTGATTACTACTCTTCTAGAAATGTCTTTTGCTAATCCAGATATTGGATTAGATATTAATCTGGCATCTATTCCTTATGATGATATCATAGCTATTTTGTTTGCCGAAAATCCAGGTGTTGTTATTCAAGTTGCTAATGTTAAGGAAGTTATAAATCAGTTATATCAAGCTGAAATGCAATACTACCCCATAGGTACAGTTATAGACAAAAGAGAACTTAAAATTATAAAATATCAAACTTATGAACATTTTGATATAGATAAATGGCGAGATATATGGTATAAAAAATCATATTTATATGATTTGCGACAAACTACATTAGATAAGGCAAAAGAAAGATTTAATAATTATAAAAAACAGCCTCTTGACTATATTTTTCCTAAAATAGAAGTCCCACAAAAATTTCCGTTTAATAAGGATACAATTAAGCCTAAAGCAGCTATTATAAGAGAAAAAGGTGTAAATGGAGATAGAGAAATGGCTTATTGCCTATATTTGGCAGGTTTTGATGTGATAGATATACATATGACAGACATTATAAATGGCAAAATAACACTCGATGATATTTCTTTTATTGTATTTGCAGGAGGTTTTAGTAATTCAGATGTGCTAGGTTCAGCTAAAGGTTGGGCTGCTAATTTTCATTTTAATGAAAGAGCTAGATTGGAATTAGAAAAATTTTATAATAGAACCGATACATTGAGTTTGGGAGTTTGTAATGGTTGTCAATTAATGGTACACTTAGGATTATTATCTGATGATAAAACATTGCTCCCAAAGATGACATGGAACGATAGCAAAAAATTTGAAAGCAATTTCATAACTGTAGATATACATAAATCTAATTCTATTTTATTGAAACCTCTTATTGGTTCTCGATTAGGAGTATGGATAGCTCATGGTGAAGGTAAATTTATCCTACCTGGTAATGAAATCAATCATAATATAGTTATGAAATATTCATACCATAAATATCCAGCTAATCCTAATGGCTCTGATTATGATACTGCAGCTATTGCTTCACCAGATGGCAGACATCTAGCTATGATGCCACACATAGAACGTTCGATATTTAGTTGGCAATGGGCATATTATCCCAATGACTTGAAAAAAAATGTTTTTACTCCATGGATAATGTCTTTTATAAGTGCTTATGATTGGATAACAAAAAAAAAGTAGAATAATAAAAGCATTAAAAATTTTACATACTAATTATTAGTAGTTAAAAAAAATCATTCTGTTTTCAATTTCCCTTAGTCTAGTGTTGTTTTTTTGTATTTATTCAAATAGTTAAAAAATTATTCAATTGGTCCAAAGTATGAAAAGTATAATTTTTTTCAAGAGCTAATTCTATTAGATATGGTAATAATAAATCTTTTTTTCTAACTGCATTTTCATTATCATGAAATACAATAATAGCACCTGGTTTTAATTTATTTTCAATTAATTTTTTTTCTTTTTCTATATTTCTACTATTATCAAAATCATAAACCATTAAGCTCCATAAAACTATTTTATTAGTTTTTTTCAAATGTAAATATTGTAATGGTGAGAGTTTACCATAAGGTGGTCTAAAAATTTTACTATTAGTAATATTTTCTCCGAGTTTTACATTTAATAAATAATCATTTAATTTAGTTTTCCATCCATTTATATGTAAAAATGAATGATTTGCTATGTAATGCCCTTCAGTTTTTATTTTTAAAGACAATTCTTTATTTTTTAATATTTTTTCTCCAATACAAAAAAATGTTGCTTTTATTCCATATTTATCTAAAATATTTAAAGTATTAGGAGTAGATATATCACAAGGTCCATCATCAATTGTTAAAAAAATAATTGGTTTATCTGTTTTTATTTTAAAAATCATCTTTACATATTTAATAATTTATTATTAATCGATATTTCTACCTTTTTGCAATTTAATATGACATATTTGAGATGAAAAACCAAAACGAAAATTAATAGCTACATGCCCCAGACCTGTATTAATAATTATTTTATTATTTTTATCATTTTTATACAATCCGCCCGACTTGCCATTTATGCTCGCAAAAGATAACCTCAATTTACTATTTATAAAAAAACCAAATTGCCCCCCATGGGTATGTCCCGAAAGTGTTAATGGAATATCGTCAAATAAACCTTCAGACCAATAAAATGGATCATGAATCAAAACTATTGAAAATAAATTATTAGGTATTTGATCAATAACTTTGTAAATATTACCATATACAGTAAATGGAGGTTTGCCATAATTATTTAATCCAATAAAAACTATTGTATCATGGTTTTTTGCTACAAAATACAAGCTATCTCTTAGTACTGTAAATCCACATTCTTTTAGAATCGAAGAAATAGAATCAGCTAATTTCATATTTGGTTGTAATTTATCTTTACCCCAGTAATGACTAAATTTATGAAAATCGTGATAATCATGATTGCCAAGGATTGCTAATTTAATTGGAGCTTTCATATTTTTTAAGCATTCTTTATGTATTGGTTTGATTTCTTTTGTACTCGAATTTACTAAATCTCCAGTAAAAATTATTGCATCAGGGTTTAAATTATTAATTTTTGATGTTGTTTTTTTTAATTTGTTATCAGAAACAAAAGAACCTAAATGTAAATCAGAAATATGAGCGATGGTGAAGCCATCAAAAGAATTTGGTAAATTTTCATATTTAAGAATATAATTTTTTATTGTTATTTTATTAGAATAAATTAAGTTACCAACCATACTCAAAATAACTACTATAAAGGCAATTTTAACTGCATATATTTGTATTTTTTCTCTAATATTACCATTAAAAAACCATCCAATAAAATGAATAATACTATAAAACGTACAAAAGATAAATATATATAAATAAAAAGCACCCAAAATAGTAGAAAGACCTGAACTAAAAACTACAAAATTAATTATCAATTCATACAATATCACAATACCTATGATTATGAGCCAGCCATAATACCACTTTTTTTTCTTAATTTGAGGTGGAGAAAAATAAAATGAATATAAAAACAAAAATATTGCAAGAATAAAAATTGATAACATATAAGTACGTAAAGTCATAAATGAGAAGTTTTTACAAAAATATGATTTTTTCTGATTTTGATAAAAATAGAAAAATATTATGAATGTTTTTAATTGTTATACTTTACGTATTTTATAACAAAAACATCAGATAAGCCTATTAATGATTTCAAGATTTGGTTACGATGATTTAGAGGTGTAACTATCAGATATTTATGTATTCTTAGATAGATATGTACTAAATGAGCATTATGAGCTTGTAAATATGAAATATAATAAACTACTTAAAGTATAACAATCAGCAATTTCTCTTGATTAAAATAATTTCAATAAAAAACTATTAAAACAAATACGATTATTATAATTTTTTTTAAAGTAGCTTAAAAGATAAATTATAATATTTTCTGTTATTATTTTATTACTTACCAAATCAATAAATTTACAAAGTTTATTGATTTGAATGAATTTATAAATAGATTCTATGATTTTTTTAAATCAAAAGTAAAAAAATGAATTTTTAGAACCCATCTGTAATTATTATTTCTTTAAAATGTATTCTTTAGCAAAAGCTAATCCTTCTCTAAAAGCCTGAATATTTATATTTATTACATCTTCTCCTTTTCTAATAAATTGTTCTTTGATAGCATCTTCTAATTCTTTTGGTTCAAATCCGAGATAGTGAGTAGCTGCACCTATTAATACCATGTTAGAAGAGAGAGGGGCATTTAGTTTTTTAGCAATCTCATCAGCATTTATCAGGACATGATTTTTATATTTTTTTATTTCATTATATATTTGATCTATATCAGGATAATTAGGGATATTTTTGTAAGGTTCTGAATTTGTTATTATCCATCCGCTCTCATGTAAATATGGTAAGTAACGTAAAGCTTCGAGTGGTTCAAGAGATAAAATCATATCAGCTTGTCCTTTAGGTATAATATCAGAAAAAATTGGAGAATCAGAAATTCTCAGATGAGACATTACCTCACCACCTCTTTGAGACATACCATGCACTTCTGCTTGTTTAATATTCAAATTCTTTTTTAATGCAGCTAAACCAATAGTGGCAGCGATACTTAATATACCCTGTCCACCTACACCTGCTAAGATTATATCTTTTTTCATAATTAAACTATTTTAAAAGTAAACTATTTTTTTTCTTTAAATTTTTCTCTCATTCTGCGATTGAGAGTTTGGACGCATTCTCTACTAGAAATTATCACAGATAAACCTTGATATTCTAATTCTTCTCTTATGATTTTTACATTTTCTTGATGTTTATTTTTCAAAGGTTTAATAATTTTTATATGTTCTGGGTCAACACCAATTCCAGAACAAATAGAAACTAATCTTTGATTGGCGTGAGAAGGTTGCCCTCCAGTCATTCCTGTAGTTAAATTGTCTAAAATCATTATGGTGATAGGTGCATTATAAACTACTGCGTCAAGCAAACCACTCATACCACTATGTGCAAAAGTGCTATCACCTATTACAGCTACCGATGGTCTCAGTCCCATATCAGAAGCAGTTCTAGCCATAGAAATAGAAGCACCCATATCTACACAAGAATTGATAGCTTCGAACGGTGGCATTGCTCCTAAAGTATAGCAACCTATATCACTAAAAACTCTACCTTTTGAATAATCTTTTAAAGCTTCATTAAGAGCATTATAAGAATCTATATGAGAACATCCAGGACAAAATGAAGGTGGTCTACCTACTACAAAACTAGGTACTTCCCTGCCTTCTATATTGGGTAAACCTAATGCTTGAGCTATTATATTTGGATTAAGCTCCCCTTCTTTTGGTAGTAAACCTGTTAATTTACCCTCTAACTTGAGATCATCACATAAAAAACTTGTAATCATTTTTTCAATAAATGGATAGCCTTCTTCTATAACTATTAATTTGTCAACCTCATCATACAATTTTTTAATCATTTTTTGAGGTAAAGGATACTGAGATATTTTTATTAATGGATAAGGACTATTACCATTAAAATTTTCCATTACATAATTAAAAGCAATTCCAGATGCAATGATGCCAATAGATTTATCATTGCCTTTTATATACTGATTAAATTTTGAATTTTCGCTCTCTTGTAATAATAAAGGTTGTAATGATAAAAGATGCGACCATCTTTTACGAGCAATAGCTGGTAAAAGGATATATTGTTTTAAATCTTTAGGAAGGGAAATTTGATTTTGTGGTAATTGAGATTTACGAGAAACTCCAGCTCTCGAATGAGCTATTCTAGTAGTTATACGTAATAAAACGGGTAAATGAAATTTTTCACTAAGTTCAAATGCATAATAGCACATATCATAAGCTTCTTGTTGATTAGAAGGTTCTAAAATTGGCACATGAGCAAAATCACCATAAAAACGATTATCTTGTTCATTTTGCGAAGAATGCATAGATGGATCATCAGCTGTAACTACAACCATACCGCCATTAGCACCCGTAATAGCAGAATTGATAAAAGCATCTGCAGCTACATTTAGTCCGACATGTTTCATGCAAACTATTGATCTTTTACCTACATAACTGACTCCTAAAGCTGACTCCATCGCAGTTTTTTCATTAGTTGTCCATTCAGATACTATGCCTTTGTCTTTTGCTTCTTTACTATTAATTATAAATTCTAAAATCTCAGATGAAGGTGTGCCTGGATATGCATAGGCTCCCGAGATGCCTGCATCTATTGCAGCCTGAGCAATAGCTTCATCTCCTAGTAACAATAATTTATTAGATACCATATTTTTTGCACAAAGATAATATTTAAAATTTATTATAACAAATCAATTTATAAGTTTTATACAATCGCATAGATTTTTCTTATTAATAATAAAAAAAAGAGCTTATTCAGATAAAGTGTAAAAAAGTAAACCGTTTTATTAAAATTAAAGTAATAAATTCAAATGTTTACATTATCAAGCATTATAACTTGACAAATAATAATATACTTGATTTATCACATTTCAATGTGTCTATATTTATCTAGAATATTTTTTTATTAATGTTAATAAAAATAAGTTTATTGATAATTAAATAAGTAATTAGCAATTGATAAAAATTTTCTACTTTTGCTTTATGACTTTTCTCACAAGTAATGACAAAAATAAATAATAAAAAAAGATTTAATATTTTATTAACTCTTTTTTTTATAATTATCATTATATCTTTCTTAACTCCGATAATTGCTCCTGATAAATCATATTTTGCTAATCAGCAGCACCCCGAATTAGCATATTTACCAATGGGCACCAAGGTTACTTTTTTAATTAAAAAAAATGAAAGCGAAAGTTTTTTTTTAAAAAAATTATTGTTTGGTAGCAATGATTATGAAGAAATGATAAGTATACAATCCTATAAATTAATTGAAAATCAATTAAATATAATAACATACAAGGAAAAAGAAATAAAATCACTTGAATGGAACCCTGAATTTATGAAAATAAAAGAAATAAAATTTTGGTTCGGTACAGATAGATTAGGCAGAGATGTTCTCAGTAGAATAATGTGGGGTGCCCGCATTAGTTTATTAGTTGGAATAATATCTACCATAATTTCTATAATTTTAGGTGTTTTGATGGGAGTAATAGCGGGCTTTTATAGTGGATGGGTGGATAAACTTGTGATGTTTTTTGTAACTGTTTTATGGTCTATTCCAAGTATCTTAATTGCTATGGCTATATCATTTGCTCTTGGTAAAGGCTTTACTCCTGTGTTTTTAGCCATAGGTTTCACTCTATGGATGGATATAGCTCGTATTGTTAGGGGGCAGGTAATATCATTAAAACAAGAAGATTATATTAATGGTTTAAAAACTTTAGGGTTTTCAAATAGTTATATTCTTTTTCATTGTATTATTCCTTCATTGAATGGCATCATTACTATATTAGCAGCATCTAACTTGTCCACAGCATTATTATTAGAATCGGGATTAAGCTTTTTAGGTATTGGTATACAACCACCAATGATTTCTTGGGGAGCAATGATTCAGGAATATTTCGGACATTTATTATTGCCTACTTATCATTTAGCATTGATACCAGGTTTGTGCCTTACTATAATAATTTTATTAACAATGGTGTTGGGTAATACTCTTAGAGATATATTAGATATTAAATCTATTTAAAAGAAAAGTGAGCTTTTTAATAAAAGCTCACTTTTCTTTTTTTTTTGAATTTTTTTTGAATTCTTTAATATATATTTATAGGTTTTCTTGTTTTAAATCCGCTTATTGTTTCTACTTCGATAATGTAAATCCCAGGATTAATGTTATCTATATTTATCTGTATTTTTGACTGAGATTCATAATTTTGTTCAAATATAGATTGTCCTAAATTATTAAAGATATTAACATTTATAATTTTTTCATTAGTTTCTACAAAAATTATATCAGAGGCGGGATTAGGGTATATTGATAAATTAATATTATCAATTAAATTGATAGCATCTCCAGATTCATAGCTTATTTTGAAACCATAATCGCGAAGTGTTTCATTAGAATAAAATTGAATATAAACAGATGGAGACATGATGTAGTAAATATTAGGTGATGGTAATGTATGACCAGTAAGGTATGCTATTAGTGGGCCAGTAGAAGATTCACCTGCACGTATAACTACATAATCTGATTCTTCTTCTAGAGCCAGTTCTTCCACTTTCAATACTATGGATGCAGGTTGTGATTCTGGTTTAATAATCCATGAACATGATGAATTATTACCATATCGAGCCTCACCACTCCCATCTTCTATTACGCCACTTTCGTCCGTAAGAATCGTCAATTCATCGCAATATACTTGATCATCCTCTGCGGGTTCTACACCAATAATAATATCTTGTCCATTGGTAAAATCATTACCACCTGGTTTTAAATTATTTAAATAAAAATAACCATTTAAATAACCACCCCATCCCCAATTAAAATGGAAATGAGTAGGTCCATCATATCCATCACATACAAAAGCATGTCCCGCTTCACCAGGTAAACCGCCACCAGAATAATAAATAGGCCTACCTGCATCTATTTCTATTTTTAAAATTGATCCCCATCCATCATCATCCATACTGCCTCTAGATACATATTGTACATAATCAGGATATTTAAAGTAATTTTGAAAAGCTAGAGCTGCTTTAGAAGATTGAGCACCACTTCCATCAGGTCCATAGCCCATCTCTACAGTAATTCCACAATGATAAAGTAGTTTTGCTGTAGGTATACTATCTACGTAAGCATTTAGTTGATTTGGCATATCATCATAATCATAAGTAACTGTATCAAGTTTTACTGTTAAGGTTCCATAACTTGATGCATACGATGGTGTACCTATCCCAGAGGTAGGATATTTATGATATCTCATTATTTGTCCCATAGAAGTAGCCACACAACCAGCCCATACATGACCACAAGGACCATTAGGATCTACGGGGCATAAGGCATTATAATAGCATCCTTGATCCCATTTAGTTGATAATAGTGGACCTACAGCTTGTATATCCTTAGTTTCTGGATGCCCGATTTTTAATGTATTATGCCAAGCTTCTTTAAATCTTTCAGTTGCGTCAGGATCTAAGATAGCCATTTTTGCTTGACTTTCTATTCCATTTAAATACCATTCTACTGGAGGTGTGATATAATTCGCATCAAATCCACTCTCAGTAGAGTATGCCAAAATAGGATATATTTGTTTATAACCTCCAATAATTATAAAAGCATTATTTGCCTCATTAATAAATACATAATAATAAGGTGTACTGTGTGCTAAAATAATTGATTCTTTAAAAATTTTTTTGGTGTTTTCAAAGTTTTTAGCAACATTTATAGCCTCGTCTATTTCTACTTTTTGTGACCATAAAAAAGTTATGCTACATAAAGATATCAATAATCCTAAAATAAACTTTTTCATATTTTTTATATTTTTAAATTTTTGCTATGCAAAAGTAAAAAATATTTTAAAACAAGCAAAATTTTAATAATATATAATTATTTTTGAGATTTAATTTGTTATTACAAAAATTATTACGAATTTTGTCAAGTTAAAAACTAAGTGTTATGAAAATAAATTCAATTTTAGTACATGGGGGAGACATCGAAGACGAATTAGGTAGTGTAATTACCCCGATTTATCAGACATCTACGTTTAAGTTTAAAGATGCTAAACAAGGTGCTGATCGCTTTGCTGGAAAAGAATCTGGTTATATTTATACTAGATTAGGCAATCCTACTATCAGAGCTTTAGAAAAAAAATTGGCTTTGCTAGAACATGGATATGATGCACTAGCTTGCTCATCTGGTATGGCAGCTGTTAATACTACATTATTAGGTTTATTAAAAAGTGGAGACCATATCATAAGTACTAATGCTATTTATGGTTGTACTTTTGGTGTTCTTACTGAAAGTTACATGAAATTTGGTGTCGAAATTTCTTTTGTTGATACTAGCGATTTAGCATTAATAGAGAAGAATATTAAACCCAATACTCGTTTAATATATATTGAGACGCCAGCTAACCCAACTATGAAAATATCTGATATAGAAGCAATAAGTAAACTTGCTAAACAACATAATCTTTATACTGTGGTAGATAATACTTTTGCTTCTCCCATTTTACAAAATCCTTTAGATCTTGGAGCTGATGTAGTAGTACATTCTCTCACTAAATATATAAATGGTCATGCCGATATTGTAGGTGGCGCAGTTATCACTAAGACCCAAGAACTTTATAATATTTTATATGAAACATTCAAAAATATGGGGTTCAATATGGATCCACATCAAGCTTATTTAGTAACTAGGGGTGCTAAAACTCTAAATTTGAGAGTACTAAAATCGCAAGAAAGTGCTCAAATAATAGCTGAATATCTCGAAAAACACCCTAAAGTGGACTCCGTAGCTTACCCTGGTTTGCCATCAAATCCTCAATATGATTTAATTAAAAAACAAATGAAAGGTCCAGGCAGTATGATCAGTTTTGAACTAAAAGGTGGCTATGAAGCTGGTTTCAAATTGATGAATTCTGTCAAATTAATTGCATTAGCTGTATCACTCGGTGGTATTGAGAGCCTGATACAGCACCCAGCTTCTATGACTCATTCACATGTATCAGAAGAAGCTAAAAAAGCCGCTTTCATTACAGATGGACTTGTACGTCTTTCTGTAGGCATAGAAGATATTGAGGATTTATTAGAAGATCTCGATCAAGCACTTAATCAAATTTGATATATTTTGCTTTTTTGATGAGAATTATGAGTTAATACCTGAATCAGTAATATAAATGTATTGAAAGCATCTTTGCTTCTATAGGTTTATGTGACAATAAATGCGTTGCTGCTAAATTGATGCTATTATTTTCCTTAAATTTAAATATTCTATATTTTTGCAGCTTTTATGTACTATTTAGCAAACTCACTTCTGGTTTTTCATTTCTTTGTCTTCTGAGTACTTTGATATCAGATTTTTTATTATTTGTAATTAAATACTGTACCTAGAATAATGCGACTTTTATTATTTTAAGTATTTATAATATTTTTTGTTTATTAGGTCAACTTATCTCATGCTTTTGCAAATAGGGATAATTATTATATTTTTGTAAAAAAAGCACAATATTAATATATGATACTAAATAAAGTAATTAACGATCCAATATATGAATTCATACCTATTCCAGATGAAATAATATTGTCTCTAATCGATCATCCATATTTTCAAAGATTGACGAGGATAAAACAATTAGGATTTTCTTATTTGGTATTTCCAGGAGCTCATCATACTAGATTTAGTCATAGTTTGGGAGCTATGTATCTGATGCAGAGAGCTTTGACTCAATTAAAATATCAAGGCATTAATATAGATGATACATTGTATTTAGCTAGTTTGATAGCTATTCTTTTACACGATTTAGGACATGGACCTTTTTCTCATACATTAGAAGCATTATTGGCAGATAATGTGACGCACGAAACTATTACAAATACAGCAATGCTAGAATTGGAGAAAACTTATGGAGAAATTATGCAAATAGCAAGACAGATATTCAATGATGTTTATCCAATAAAATTTTATCATCAATTAGTATCGAGCCAATTAGATATGGATAGATTAGATTATCTGACGCGAGATAGCTTTTATACTGGTGTGAGTGAAGGAATAATAAATACCCAGAGAATCATCCATATGCTAACACTCACCCCTAATGGAGATCTTGGTGTATTGGCTAAAGGCGTTTATTCTATCGAAAAATTTTTAATTGCTCGACGCATAATGTATTGGCAGGTATATTATCACAAAACTACAATGGCGGCAGATGAGATGTTATATCAAGTAATAAGAAGAGCAAAATTTTTAACTAAAAATGGAACCACAGTAAATGCTACTGAACCTTTAGAATATTTCTTAAAATACAATAAAACTGAATTTACCAATGATGATTTAAAAGTTTTTATGCTTTTAGATGATTATGATGTTATGACAGCATTAAAAATGTGGACACAACATGATGATAAAATATTAAGACTTTTGTCATCTAAATTATTAAATCGCAATCTTTTTAGATGTTTAATATTGAATGATATGCCATCTGATAAAAATATTAATGAGATAGAAAAGAAAATTTTAAAAAAATTTGCAATTGACCGAGATGATTTATCTTTTTTAATGAATATAAGACCAATAGAAAATTTATCATACTCTTTGCAAGACAATCAAATTAATTTAGTGTACAAAAATAGTGAAATAAAGGATATATCTCAAGTTTCTAATCAACTAAATTTGGATGTATTGTCAATGGATACAACAAAATATTTTTTGCTTTATCCTAAAGAAATCGAAAAATAAAAATTTAAGTTGATAGATATTTTAATATTTCATATTTTAAAATGAAATATTAAAATATGTAAATTAAGGTTATAGCCTTCAAAATGAGATATCTTTGAGATTTTTATATTCTTTTATATGATAAAATGTGCTAAATGTAATTTGCTTATATTTAATATAAAAAATCTTATTTTTTAATGGATTTTTAAAAAATAATTATCTATTTTTGCAAAAAAAATTATGTCTATAAAAAAATTAGAAGAAATTGTTAAAACGGTACAAAATCAAAAGTCCAAGAGGCTTGTAGTAGCTTTTGCTAATGATATTCATACATTAGAAGCAGTAAATACTGCATATAAACTAGGATTCATTGAACCAATATTAGTAGGTGATGAGAAAAACATTAAAGAACTAGCTAATCAAAAAAATATTGATATTTCAAAATATAAAATTATTCAAGAGTCTAATGATATGAATGCTGCTCGCAAAGCAGTAGAACTTATTAGAAATGGCGATGCAGATGTATTAATGAAGGGTACGGTAACCTCAGATAAATATGCTAAAGCAATATTAGATAAAGAGCGAGGCATTATGCCTCCCAAGGGTGTTTTAAGCCACGTTACAGTTATAGAAATTCCTACTTATCATAAACTATTATTAGTTAGTGATGTAGCTATTATTCCTACTCCTACACTAGATCAAAAAGTAGCTATGGCTAATTATTTAATTCGAGTAGCTCATAAGTTAGGTATAGAAAAACCTAAAATTGCTGTAATCGCGCCTTCTGAGCAGGTGCTTCCAGCTATACCATCTTGTGCTGAAGCTGCTATTTTAAGCAAAATGGGAGATCGCAATCAAATAAAAGGTGCATTAATAGATGGGCCAATGGCATTAGATGTAGCTATTGATAAAGAAAGTGTAGAAATTAAAAAAATAGAAAGCTCAGTAGCAGGTGATGCAGATTGTTTATTATTTCCCTGTATAGAATCTGCGAATACATTTTTTAAAGCTTGTACTAAAATCGCTCGTGGTGAATTAGCTGCTAATGTGATGGGAGCTAGTGCCCCTGCTATATTAACCTCTCGCGGTGATAGTAGCTTGACAAAGACATACTCTATTGCTTTAGCTTGTTTGATGGCAGAAAAATAATCATTTATGGATATTTCATTGATTTTAGTTATTAATCCTGGTTCCACCTCCACTAAAATTGCTATATTTGATAGTGATGGCAATAAAATTTATCAAAATAATATTAAACATTCTGCAGAAGAGCTAGCACCTTTTTCTAAAATTACTGAACAATTTTCTTTTAGAAAAGAAATAATAATAGAAGAATTGAAAAAAAATAATATTGATATTAATAAGATTAAAGTTATAATGGGAAGGGGAGGGTTACTTAAACCCATTCGATCAGGCTTATATGAAGTAAATGAGTTGATGATAGAGCATTTGCGAAATAGTATAAACGGTGAGCATGCAAGTAATCTCGGTGCTTTAATAGCTAATGATATTGCTAAATCTATACCAGATGCTAGAGCATTTATAGCAGATCCAGTGGTCGTAGATGAGTTGCAAGATGTAGCTCGTATAGCTGGGCATCCACTTTTTAAACGAATTAGCATTTTTCATGCATTAAATCAAAAAGCTATTGCTAGAGCTCACGCAAAAGCACAGGGTAAAAATTATGAAGATTTAAATCTGATAGTTGTGCATCTGGGTGGTGGCATAAGCGTAGGCGCTCACCAAAAAGGCAAAGTAATAGATGTAAATGATGCTCTCAATGGTGAAGGCCCTTTCTCTCCAGAACGTAGTGGTACACTCTCTGCTGGACAAGTAGTAGACATATGTTTTAGTGGTAAATATACTAAGGCAGAAATAAAAAAAATGATTACTGGCAAAGGTGGTCTAGTAGCTTATCTAAATACTAATGATGCACAATTGGTAGGTAAAATAATTTTAGAAGGTGATAAATATGCTGAATTAATCTATAAGGCTATGGCTTATCAGGTAGCTAAAGAGATTGGTGCTTGTGCTATCGTATTAAAAGGTAAAATAGATGCTATTTTGCTTACTGGTGGTATTGCTTTTGATAATATATTTACAGATTGGATAAAAGATTATGTCTCTTTCCTAGCTCCTATCTTTATTTATCCAGGTGAAGATGAAATGTTCGCTTTAGCTTCTTATGGTATAGCTTATTTAAAAGGAGAAGCTAACGTTAATGTTTATGGTGAATAGCTTTTAGTGCTTATTTTTTATCTTTTAAAAACACTAATTATGGTTTTTGTCTTATAAATTATTTATTTTAAATAGTTTAAAATTAAAAAATTTTTATGTCAAAATATATTATTATAACTGGAGCAGCAGGTTTTATAGGGAGTGTGTTTGCTCATTATCTTAATAATAATGAAATAGATAAAGTAATCATAGTAGATGATTTTAGTAAAAAAGAAAAATTGTTGAATTATGATACACTACCATATGAAAGAATACAAAGAAATCTATTTATTGATTGGTTAGAAAAATATCACAATGATGTAGATGCAGTGATACATCTGGGTGCTCGTACTGATACTACTGAATTTGATTACAGCATCTTTGAAAAATTAAATTTAAATTATTCTAAAAACATTTGGAATATTTGCTCTAATCATGGTATAGATTTGTATTATGCATCTTCTGCAGCTACATACGGAGATGGATCATTAAGCTATGATGATAATTTGGAAATCATTGATAGACTAAAACCATTAAATCCTTATGGACTTAGTAAAAATGAATTTGATAAATGGGCAATCAAGCAAATTAATCAACCAAAACATTGGGCTGGTTTCAAATTTTTTAATGTTTATGGCCCCAATGAATATCACAAAAAAAGAATGGCTTCAGTAGTTTTTCATGGTTATCATCAGATAAAAAATGAAGGTAAAATAAAACTTTTCAAATCTCATAGGCCCGACTACAAAGATGGAGAACAAAAGAGAGATTTTGTATATGTTAAAGATGTTATCAAGGTATTATTTTGGTTTCTAGAGCATCGTCCAGATAATTCTATTTATAACCTAGGTACAGGCAAAGCACGTTCTTTTATAGATTTAGCTAAATCTATTTTCGCAGCTATGAATATTCCGACAAATATTGAATTTATAGATATGCCAACAGATATTAGAGACAAATATCAATACTTTACTGAGGCAAATATGGCAAAATTATATAATATTGGTTATAATAATTCGTTTTATTCTCTAGAAAATGGTATTAATGATTATGTAAAAAATTATTTAATACCAGATAAATATTACAAAAAATGAAAAAAATTTTATTTCTCACTTTATTTGTACTAATTAGTTTTTTTTCTTTTGGACAGAAACTAGTAGATTCTACTAAAACACTTTCGTTGATAGCACATTATAGTTTCGACATTCCTGCATTAGATATGAAAGCCAGATACGGCAATAATAGTGGTGTAGGAGCAGAACTGTCATATAAAACTTCTAAAAATGTATTATTTGCATTAGATTACAATTATATTTTTGGTAATAATGTAAAAATAGAAGATTCTATTTTCAAAGGTATATCTACTGCTGATGGATTTATTTTAGATCAAAACGGTATGTATGCAGAGGTTTTTTGCTATGAACGTGGTTTTTCTATAATTGCAAAAGCTGGTTATCAATTTCAACTACCTACGAAATATTATTCTGGCATTCAAGTGATGGGTGGAGGTGGATTTTTGCAACATAAAATCAGAATAGAGAATCGAGAAAATGTAGCCCCGCAGATTTTAGGTGATTATGCTAAAGGTTATGATTACTTGAGAAATGGTCCTGCTGGCTATCTATATGTCGGTTATGTCTTTCATGCCAATAAAAAAATTATTAAATTTACTGCTGGTTTTGATTGTTTATTTGCATTTACTCAATCTAGACGAGATTATTTATTCCCCATCCAAGGACCTGATAATGATACACATTTAGACATTATTTATGGGTTTAAAGTTGGTTGGATAATTAATCTTTATAAATCACAAAAATCTAATAAAAAACAATATTATTTTAACTAGAAAGTACATTTAATAATGAAAAATATTCCTGATATTGGACCTGTTAAAAAAAAAATATTAGGCATAAAAATTTCAGAATCTGTAATATTTTTTATTGTTTTTGTAGCGGTATTTTTTCATATATTTTTTACACATAATAGAAAAAATTTAGGACAATGGGAATACCCTATATGGGCTGATGCAGCTGCATATTTTGTTTACCTTCCTGCTACATTTATTTATCACTATGATGGCAGCAAAATGCCAGAAAATATTTCTGCTATGACTGGCGATGGCTTTAGCATCGAAAATGATAAGATTGTTACTAAAGTAGCTATGGGAGTAGCTATTCTGCAAGCTCCATTTTACGCTTTTTCATATCTAATTGCCAATAATTTCAATATTAATGATAATGGCTTTGGAAAAGTGTATATTTACGGATTAGGTATTGGAGCTGCTTTTTATTTTACTTTAGGATTATTTTTTTTATATTTGTTCCTTAAACGTAGATATTCTAAAAATGTATGCTTTATAACTCTACTACTAATTATTTTTGGCACCAATCTTTATTATTATACTTATGAGAAATTTCTATACTCACATTTATATTCTTTTTTTATATTTTCTACTTCTTTGTACCTTATAGACAAATTGATAAAAACTAATTTCAAAAAGACAATTTACATAGCTTTATTTGGTATAATTCTATCACTAGCATTTTTAGTTAGATACACAAATCCTATCTTTATAGTTTTATTGCTTTTATTTTTAGATATAGATAGCTGGCAGGCACTCAAACAAAGATTTAAATATATTTTTAATATCAAATTTATTAGTATTACAGCCATTAGTTTTATAATAATCTTATTACCACAAATGTTTTACTGGCATTATCTAACTGGTAATTTTTTATATTATTCATATGGGAATGAAGGATTCAATTGGCTAGAACCTAAATTTTTAGAATTTTTCTTTTCACCAAATAATGGAGCATTTATATATACACCACTTTATTTTATTATTTTTATATATGCTATAATAATGTCAATAAAAAAGGAACAGAATGGTTTATTAATATTAAGCATATTTGTAATAGCTTCATACATATTCGCATCATGGTGGTCGTGGAGCTACGGTTGTAGTTTAGGCAAAAGACCATTTGTAGAGCTAACACCAATATTTGGCATTGGTATAGCTAGTTTGGCAGATAAAATAATTCAATTTAAAAAACCAATAATTAGCATAATATTATTATTAATTTTATTATTTTCTACTTTATTTAGTTTTAGCTTAAATTTACATTATGCAGGATGCTCTTTTGTATCTGATACTTGGGATTGGAATGAATATAAATTGATAGTAAATAGAAGCAGATTCCCTTTAATTAGATTTCATAAATATGAATATTCTACAGATTTTGAGTATTTTAATAAAGAGTTATATTATCCTTTTATTTTTAATACTGATTTAATTACTAAAACTGATACAGCATACTCTGGTAATTATGTATGCAGGATGAGTCCAGATGATTTATTTAGTTTTACTTATAGACGAGATTTTGGCACTATAACCGTAAAAGACTCTTGCAATGTAGATTTCAATATAAAATATTTTTTCCCAAATATTGATTCAAATAAACTTAATGCATATTTAGTAATACAAGTAGAAGAGATGGATTCAGCAGTGTATTATGCATCACAAAAATTAGAATCTATACAGAATAAATGGCTAGATGCCAATATAAATGTAAATTTACCAAATTTTCCAAATTATTTTGTATTAGTTGCATATGTACTAAATGATAGCTCAACAATACTATTAGATGATTTTAAAATAAGAATAAAATTTTAAAATTGAAAATCAATAAAACGAAAAAATAGAATTCTTTTATAATTTATACTGCTTTGTTTTTTTATAATAGTAATATTTTCTTTTATAAATTATTAATTGATAAAATGGGAAATTTTTTTTACGGGAGAATTTTTACTCATATTTTTGGTTAAATATCAGATAGAATCTATGATTTATACTCAATACTGAGGCACATATAAAAAATTACTTAATAGTGCAAGTGTAATTATACCTAATATTTTGCCATAATATAAGGGAGCAGAAATTCATACAAACAGAAAATTAACAAAAACTTATTAATCCCAAAATTTATCAGCCTTTAGGGATAGTCATAGTGATGACATTTTGCTAAATATCAGATATATAACGATATTATAGAAGTTAAAATTTTATTCAAATTTACCTAGTGGCTATAAGCAATATTTAGATGTACTAGTCTAATATATTCATTTCTAAAAATCAACATTGTATCATGTTTTCAATATCATTTATAAATGGATGATTTTTAATATTCCGTTTCCCTTTTCTGTTATAATTCTGCAAAAATATATACCAGCATTGTAATTTTCTGCATTCCATTCAATAGTATGTATTCCTGCGTTCATTTCTTTATTGATAAGATTAATTATTTTATTACCATTCATATTATAAATATCAATTATAACATTAGTATTTTCTTTTAATTCAAATTTAATTTTTGTTGTTGATACAAATGGATTTGGGAAACATGAAAAAGAGTCAAAGTCTTCTATTATTGAATTGTTAACAGCATTAATGTTATTTGTATCCACTGCGATATTATAAACCATACCACCATGTCCAAATATTCCTGCATGTACTGATTTACCTGATGCAATGACAGTAGCACCATTTGAAGAAGTTGAACAAGAGAAAAACGAGCCTGGTGAATTAAGAGAAAAAATTGGAATAGCGGATTCAGTATTAAAAATGAGCAGGTCATTTATTAAATTACTTTTATCACCCCAGGAGCATGCTGATAAAATATTACCATTTTTTGAAAAAGAAACAGATGTTACTATATTTCCTGTTCCTGTATATGTCCATTGAGGAGTAGGGCCTGATGTGGTTTTGAATAGCAAAACTTTACCATCTTCTGTAGTATCGGTTGGGAAATTAAGTGTACCACATGCAATAAGGCTTCCATCATAAGAAACATCTACAGCTGACATCCAATTATAATAATTAGTGGGTGGTTCCATTCTTTGCCACAGCAATGTATAATTAGAACCATCCCAGTGATAAACCTTTAACCAGCCATGAAGATCTATTGTTGCAATAATATCTCCATTACCACTTATTCCCATGGAATTTTGACATCCATTGATTGTCGTACTGAAACGTTCAATCCCTGTGAATGTCTCATACACTGCAACTTGATTATATGAATTTACTATCACAATAGAGTCATTTCCAGATATCTTCATACCATAGGCAGAATGATAAATTTTATGTTTCCATATTTCGGATGTTGAGCCTGACTGAAATCCAAATACCCAGCATGAATCAGAATCACCTGCAGAAGCAGTAGCAATAATAAAACTACCATCTGACACCATTTCAATAGGTCCACCACTTATGGCACCGGGAATCACATTTAAAATAAATTCATTTACAACATCCCCTGTAATTTTATCTAATACATATATTTTATCTGGAGAACTAATAGCAACTAAATTCCCATTACGAGACATAGCAATAGAATTTACTAATGCAGGGAATTCCCAGAGTGGAATGCTGTCATTATTATTATAAAGAGCTGCCCTGCGATTATTTATATCCCAGTTAATCAATTGATAAAACCCAGTATTATCAGTCCTACATAACGTACCGGTAGAAGTAGCATCAATATAACGCCAGCGAACAAAAGCATTTATTGAATCCTGTCGGCTTCCCTGAGCTTGCAATATGCAGGAAAAAATAAACATAGAAAAAACAAAACTTATTAAATAAACTAAAATATTATTTACACTATTAGCTATTTCAAATGATATTCTTTTTGAGATACAATTTTTTGTTTCCATAAATATTATTTTTATGTAAATTTACATTAAAATTTTTAATTACACAATAACGAATAAAAAAATTTTTTTGTAACGTTTTGCGGATAAAAGAAGTTGCCGAAGGCAATTTGAGGAAATTTTTGATTTCCGTTTATCCGCTGTTATATGACCGAGCCAAAGGCGAGGCAAGGCACGAAATGCCGAAGCGTTTCACCCTTTATTCATATCCATTTCCTATGACTCCCTAATTATTTTTAAATTTTTCTTATTCTTTCAGTTGTTACTAAATACTTTCTGACTTCTCTTATAAACCTTGCCCAATCTCCGTCTGTGTCCAAGAAAAAAGCCAGTCTCCACTACAAGCGTTTTTAGCAATATCTGTCTGATGAGCATTTTCAGTGCCATTAGGATATTTTTCTGAATTCCATTCAGAAAAAATTAATTTTATTTTTGAACTATTTATACTTTGAATTAATTCTACAGTTTTATCATCATCGCAGTCACTTATATTTACAATAAATTCATCTACAATAGGTAGAATGGATAGAATGGACTGTTTAATAGGATAATACAGCTTATTTGCATTTTTGCAAAAGGTAAAACCACTGATTCGCATTTTTTAATTTCAAAATTAATAATTAAATAGAAATAGGTTTTTAATTTAATAAAAATATAAGTAGAATGAATGGTAGTGAGGGGTGGGGTATTATGATAGAGAGAAAAACAAGAGGTGGCATAGTTGGCTGTTATAAAAATTTTAAAAATTTTTATAACAAATATATAACAAATAAAAATGTTTAATTTTCAGTATTTTATAATTTTATTAATTTTGTAAAAAAAATAATATTTATATCAATTAAAAAAAATTTTTATTTTTATATAAAAACAAAATTAAAATTATGGCAACAAAAAATAATGACAATATTAAATGTTCATTTTGCGGACGCAATGCTTCAGAAGTAGATTTAATGTTAAGAGGATTCAATGCTAATATATGTAATTTTTGTGTAGAAGAAGCAAAAAAACAAATAAATCTGCAAAGTACAAAGTCTAAAAAAACTCCAAAATTAAAATTAAAAAAACCTACAGAAATTTATGAATTTTTAAATCAATATGTGATCGGTCAAGACTATGCCAAAAAAGTTTTATCAGTAGCGGTTTATAATCATTATAAAAGAATTTTAAATCCTATTATAAAAGATGTAGAATTAGAAAAATCTAATATACTTCTAATCGGTGAAACCGGAACTGGTAAAACTTTATTAGCTAAAACAATTGCTAAATTACTAGATGTTCCATTTGCAATAGCTGATGCTACAGCTTTGACAGAGGCTGGTTATGTTGGCGAAGATGTAGAGACGATACTTACTAGACTATTGCAAAATGCTAATTATGATGTTAAAGCCGCAGAAATGGGAATAGTATACATAGATGAAATAGATAAAATAAGTAGAAAAAATGATAATCCAAGTTTAACAAAAGATGTGGGTGGCGAAGGTGTACAACAAGCATTACTTAAAATTTTAGAAGGCTCTGTAGTATTTGTACCTCCCGAAGGAGGACGCAAACATCCTGAACAAGAATTTATTCATTTAAACACTTCTAACATTCTTTTTATCTGTGGTGGCGCTTTTGATGGATTAGATAAAATCATAGCTAATAGAGTGAAAACTTCTACTATTGGTTTCGGTGTATCTCAAAATAATATTAATAACGGCGAAAAAAATATCTTACATTATGTAACTCCTGCAGACCTCAGAAAATATGGATTAATACCAGAGTTTATAGGTCGTATACCTGTAATTACTACTTTAGATTCATTAAATAATGAGGAACTAAAACGAATACTAACTGAACCTAAAAATGCGCTAGTAAAACAATATAAAGCATTATTTGAAATTGATAATATTGAATTAGAATTTACAGAAGATGCTCTAGATGCTATTGTAGAAAAAACTATTGAGCTTAAACTAGGTGCTAGGGGTTTAAGATCAGTAATGGAAAAAACAATGATGGATCTAATGTATAATACTCCACATATGCAAGAAACTAAAATATTAATTACTAAAAAATTTGTGGAACAACATTTGCAAGGTTTTGATAATGAACAATCAAAAGTTGCATGAAACCACGTTGTTTTGTATTATGTATTTTATTATTTTCTTTTTTGAAATTTAATGCTCAGAATAATGATGATCAAATATTGTCAAGGGCTATTATATACCAAGGCGATACCTTACCTTATGTAGCTTTAGATACTGTAAAGTATTATTATTTCGATTTCAAAGGTTCTAATAAAGAATATATAGCATTTACCAAACTAGTGAGAGATGTAAAAAAAGCTTATCCTTATGCTAAACTAGTCGCGAATAAAGTTAATGAAATTAATGCATATTTAAATACTATAAAAGATCCTAAATTATTAGAAAAAGAAAAAAATAGATTAGAAAAAGAATTAAGAGCTCAATATGAGAAACAAATCCGTAATCTCACACGCACTCAGGGCAAAATATTGATAAAGTTGATTTATCGTGAAACTAGTAAAACTTCTTATAATCTGATAAAAGATTATCGTGGAAGTTTTCTCTCTTCTATTTATCAAGGAATAGCAAAAATTTTTGGTTTAAACCTTAAAGATACTTATGATCCTGAAGGTAAAGATCGCAATATAGAAATAATAGTGAAACTCATTGAAAATGGGCAGTTATAATTGATATTATAAAATTAAAAATAATAAACCTTAACTTCATTTATAGAATATAAAAATAAAATACACAAAAAAGTATTTAAACTATTATAATTTTTATTATTTTTGCTAAAAAAATGAAGAATTTTTTTCTTTTTAGTATTCTATTCTATATTTCAATAAATATATTTTCACAGCAAGAATGGTCTTTGGAGCAATGTATTCAATATGGAGTGCAGAATAGTTTAAATATTAAAAACCAAGCACTGAATGCAGAGATTGCCAAAGCTAACCATCTACAGAGCAAACTAGCGTTATTACCAGATATCCATGCTGCAGCTACTCATAGCTATAATTATGGCAAAGTCGTAGATCCTTTTACTAATGACTTTGCAATGGATAGAATACAAACTAATAATTTTTATTTAGCATCTTCAATAGTACTTTTTAATGGATTGAAATTATTAAATAATATCAAAGAGCAGATGAGCAATACTAATACTGCTGAGCTATTATTGAAAAAAACTGAAAATGATGTGATGCTAAACATTGCCACACTGTATCTGCAAGTGATATTTGATAGCTTAAACATAAGCACTATACATCAACAAGTAATTCTATCAGAGTTGCAAGTAAATCGAGCTGAATTACTCTATGAGAGCGGCTCTATCTCAGAAGACAATTTATTAAATTTGCAAGCACAGTTAGCCTCTGAACAATCTAATCTAATAACAGCTGAGGGCAGATATGAGCTTGATTTGTTAGCTCTCAAACAAGCTATGTATTACAATGACACTGTACCTTTAAAAATTAAAATTCCTACAGATCTACAACCCATCATAGATAAGCACGTCAATATTCCACCCTTAGATACTATACTTTTATATGCATTCAATAATTTACCGGATATCAAAGTTGCAGAATGGCAATTGCAGTCAGCTAAATACTCATTTAAAGCTGCTAAAGGTAATTTTTCTCCTACCCTTTCATTATCACTATCGTATGGCACTGGTTATTCTACTGCTTCTAAGCAAATTACCGAATATGAATATAGTGGTTATGATACTATAGGTATCACTACTGGCACTCCACCAAATTTTGTACTCGCTCCTCATCTTAATTATAATTATCAAACTATCCCTTTTAAAAATCAATTAAATGATAACATAAATCAATCTTTGGGGCTTAGCCTTCAGATACCCATTTTTAATAGAGGTATATACCATAATCAATATCAGATTGGCAAAATAAATTTACAAATAGCTGAAAATAATTTAGAACAAACTAAATTAAATCTGCAAAACATTATAGAACAAGCTTATTATGATATGGTAGCTGCAGAGAAAAAATTAGATGCTAGAAATCTTTATCTAAAAGCTCAAAAGATTGCTTATTACAATCAGCAAGAAAGATTCGAACTTGGCCTAATTAGTAGTATAGATTTTATGAATAGCAAAAATCAATATACACAAGCTGAAATACAACAGTTACAAGCTAGTGTAGAATTACTTTTTCGTTATATAATCTTAGATTTTTATCAAGGTAAATCATTATCACTATGAAAAATAATAAAAAAACAAAACGTATTTTAATAATATCAGGAGTTTCTCTATTAGTATTAGTAATAATTTTAAGAGCTATTGGTGTGATAGGAGGTAGCAATGGATTAGAAGTAGCAGTAGAGAAAACTATACGCAGAAATATTACCGAAACTATCACCGCTAGTGGCAAGATACAACCAGTGAAAGAAGTAAAAATAAGTCCTGATGTGAGTGGAGAAATAATTGAAATCTTAGTGAAAGAAGGTGATAAAGTGAAAGCTGGTCAAGTATTAGCTAAAATAAATACTGATATTTATAAAGCTACCTACGAACAAGCTTCTGCGCAATTACAAGCTCAGAAAGCTAATTTAGCTAATACTGAAGCTAGACTAAAGCAGACAGAAGCCCAGCTATTAAATGCTCAATTAAATTTCAATCGTCAAAAACAATTATATGAAAAAGGAGCCATCTCTTCATCTGAATATGAAACTGCTGAAACTAATTACAAAGTAGCTAAAGCAGAATATGAGGCTGCTAAACAAAGTGTAAAAGCCGCTGAATTTACCGTGGCTAGCGTAGAGGCATCTATGGATGAAGCTCTTAAAAATTTGAATCGTACTACTATTATAGCACCCCTTTCTGGTGTAGTTACTAAACTAAGTGTAGAAGTAGGCGAAAGAGTGGCAGGTGCTTCTCAATTTAGCCCTGGTACAGAGGTTATCCGCATTGCAGATATGAATGAATTAGAAATAGTAGTTACAGTTAATGAATTAGAAATTGTACGTATTCACCAAAATGATACAGCTAATATTACACTAGATGCTTATGATGATTACACTTTCAAAGGCATTGTTACAGATATGGCTATTTCTACAATTAATACTTTATCTCTTACGTCTGCTGATGAAGTGAGTACTTATGAGGTAAAAATAAGATTATTACCATCATCTTATCAAAATCTTTTAACAAATACTGAAACCCCATATCCTTTTCGTCCTGGTATGTCTGCTTATGTAGAAATAATCACCAAAAAAGCTTTTAATGTCATTGCAGTGCCCATAGCTGCCGTTACTGTGAAAACTGATACCGCTACTATGAAGCTTAATGAGGTGGTTTTTGTAGTTAATAAAGATAATAAGGTAGAAAAAAGAAATGTTAAAACTGGTATCCAAGATAATCAATACATTGAAATAATAGATGGTATAAAAGAAAATGAAAATGTGGTTATAGCTCCTTATTCATTAATTACTAATATTTTAAAAGGCGATGAATCTGTTACTATTGTTAGTAAATCTAAACTCTACCAGAAATGAAATATATCTTAATAATTGAAACTTCAGACAAAGCTAATTCTATTGCTATATGTGATAGTAATGGAAAACTGATAAATTATAAAGATGAAATTTCCGATAATTTTACTCACATAGAATTGCTACATGTGAGTATAGATAAATTATTTAATGAATGCGGCATAGCTTTTTCAGATTTATGTGCTATAGCAGTGAGTAGTGGTCCAGGCAGCTACACTGGACTACGTATAGGTGTGTCTTCTGCCAAAGGCTATGCATATGCTCTTGATATCCCATTAATTAGCTTACCTACTTTAGAATTGTTGGCTAATGGGATGATAGATCATATAGATGAAAAGAATGAAAATATCATTTTGATACCAACAATAGATGCCAGACGTATGGAAGTTTACATGCAAATGTTTGATTATCAAATACATGCTATCACTGAACCATCTGCTGAAATAATTAATGAGCTGTATTTTTCTAAGTTTCTCAAAGATAAAATATACTATTGGGGTGGGTCAGGTGCTGAAAAATTATCAGATTTTTTCCCTGATAATCATAAATTAGTACATCAGGTGCAATATCCATTAGCTCGTTATGGTGTTTCTATAGCTATAGATAAATACAATACCCATCAATATGAAGATATAGCATATTTCGAACCTTTTTATCTGAAAGAATTTATTCCAGGAAAACCACGTGTGAAAGGACTAGAATAAAGACTTAGTCTTTAATAAAAAATAAAAATTCTAAGTTTTTTAAATAAATTTTAATAGTAAAGATATAAACAATAAAAGCATAGTGAATATAAATGAGACTTATTATTCTATTTCATTCCTTTGTCTCTAACTCTTGGGTCTAATATTAGATACAATAAATCTACTATTAAAGTTACTATAATAAATAATAATGCAACAATAAATATTCCTGCTTTCAATACAGGCAAATCATAATTTTGTAAGCTTTCTACTATCAGACTCCCCATACCTTTCCAATTAAAAACATATTCTACAAATACTGATCCTGCAAGTAACGATGCAAACCAACCACTAGCAGATGTAATTAATGGATTGATGGCTGATGGTAAAACATGATGGCACATTATATTGTAACTTGATAGTCCTTTAGCATGTGCAGTTTTTATATAATCAGTATTTAATACTTCTAGCATAGAATTTCTAATTAATGGCACAAAAACTGCTAATGGTCTGATAGATAATGTGAATGCTGGTAATATCAAATTTTGCCATTTTACATATGTACTATACGTTAACTCATTTACTTCTATTAGGTTGCCATGCATAGATAAGCAAGTAATATCATGTAACAAATAACCAAAAATCCAAGCTATCAATAAGGCTGCAAAAAATGAAGGCAAAGACATTCCAATAGAGCTAAAAACTATTATCAACCTATCAATCCAGGTATTTGCTTTTAACGCTGATATACTTCCTAAAATTATAGATAAAACCAAAGCTACAAGCATTGTTACTATAGCTAAAATTAATGTTAATGGAAATGCTTCCTTTATTAGTTGCCATACGGGCTGTCCGCTGATATAGGATTCGTGAAAAACTATGGGTTTAAAACCTAAGTTTACTTTATTTAATTTAATAATTGTTAAGGATTTCTCTGTATAAACATTATCATAATAGAATGTATTTTCTCTATTATTTGAATAAAAGCCAAGCGGACTGATATCGTTCAAGTATTTTACATATTGAATATAAAGTGGCTTATCTAAACCTAATTTTTTTAGTATCGCTTCCTCAGTAGCTACATCACTCCTTTGTCCCATAATCAATCTAACAGGATCAGAAGGTAATAAATTAAATAAAATAAATAAAAAAGTTAATACTCCCCATATTAAAAGTATTATATAGCCTAACTTTCTGAATAATAACATTGTTTCTGATCATTAATAGATTACAAAATAAATAAAATATTTTTATTATTTTAAATTAAAATAATGGTGATTAATTTTTTTATAGCTATTACATACAATTAATAATAATTTAATAATAATTTTTTTTAGAAGATTCTGTATAAATCACAATGCTTATGTATTGAGTAGATAAAGTTTAAAAACTGTTATAAGGTTTTGTAAGAAGTGCTTAATTGAAAGTAAACGTATTTTGAAATTATCTTTTGTTTTACTTTACGTATTTTATACTACCATCAAATAATTTTTATTTAATTTTACAAAAAAATAATTATGGATAACTTCAATCTATTAGATTATCAGGCTCTACCCAAAGAGCAGAAACGTAGATTTCTAGATAATCTATATCAATTTTTATTAGAAAACAACTACACAGCTGTAGATTATCAGAAGCTAAAAATACAAAGCACAGCCCCCATTTGCCCTAGATGCAAGAGTGAAAATGTAATAAAAGCTGGAGTACGCGATGGCAAACAAGTATACAAATGCAAAGATTGCGGCCGACAATACCGCGAAACAGCCAGAACCTTCGTATATCGCATGCGAAAAGCTGATAAAATGCTCGAATACCTAAAATGCATGTTAGAAGGCAAAAGTCTAAGAGCTTGCGCATCGGAAGTAGGCGTAAGTCTGAGAACTAGCTTCAATTGGCGACACAAGATACTAGCAGCGATCAAATCATTACAAGGTGGTATCAGCTTCTCAGGCATTGTAGAGGCTGACGAGCTGCTAATGAAATATTCAGAAAAAGGTCGCAAATACAGAAGCCGAAAAGAATACGAAAAAGCAAAGAAAAAGAAACATCCCAAAGTAGCTGTGCTAGTAATGACAGACAGGGAAGGTAATTTACTATTCAAACACGTAGGACGCAAAAAAGTAACCAATAGTCAGATAAGAGAAGAGCTATCGCATAGAGTGACAGATAGCAACTTAATATGTGTGAAGCAAAAGAAGGAATTCAAAAAAGCTGTGAAGGGGACCAAAAGTAAAAAAGTTGTTGTAAACAAAACACAGATTAGACGTGGTGTTTACAGTGTACAGGTAGTCGATAAGCATGTAAATGATTTCAAGGTTTGGTTGCGGCGATTTAGAGGTGTGGCTACTAAATACCTCCAGAGCTATCTGATGTGGTTTGTAATCACACATAAATACTTAACAAGTGAGATAGAATCTGACATTGGTCGGCTTTTAAACCTCGCATCCTCGGACAGATGGGCGTGGGATGAGTATTGGCGGCTGGTGAATACGAAATATAGATAAACTACTTCAAGTAAAACAATGATTTGTTTCTAGACCCCTTTCGATTCCCTTTTGATTCCACCAAGTAATATTTTAGCTAGCTAAAATATTACCTAGCCTTTACAATATTTCTTTTTATAGGTTTTATTAAAATTAAATATTGGAACATATTTTTGCAAATAGTGGCAGATTTATTAAATGGAGCCAAATTTGTTAATCATCTCTATTCCCATATATTTTACAAGGATTTTAGGTATTTTAATCCCATTTGGTGTTTGGTTATTTTCTAATAAAGCTGCGAGTATGCGAGGTAGAGCTAGAGCACTACCATTGAGAGTATGAGCTAGAATAGTTTTGCCCATATTGGTTTTTATTCTTAATTTCATTCTATTAGCTTGGAAATTTTCAAAATTGGATACAGAACTAACTTCTAACCATCGTTTCTGTGCAGCAGAAAATACTTCAAAATCATAAGTAAGCGCAGAGGTGAAGCTAAGATCTCCGCCACATAATTTGACTATACGATATGGCAACTCTAAAGCTTGTACAAGTGATTCTACATAGCATACCATTTCTTCGAGTATTTGATAAGATTTGTCAGGGTGGGCTATCTGTACTATTTCTATTTTATCGAATTGATGTAGCCTATTCAAGCCTCTCACATCTTTGCCATAAGATCCAGCTTCGCGACGAAAACATGGCGTATAAGCAACATTTTTTATAGGTAAATCATCCTCGGCTATAATAGTATCGCGATAAATATTAGTGATAGGTACTTCAGCAGTTGGTATTATGTATAGCTCATCGAGATTAATATAATACATTTGTCCATCTTTATCAGGTAACTGCCCAGTAGCAAATGCTGATGCTTCATTTACTAAAATTGGAGGCCATATTTCTACGTATCCATGGTCCCATGCTTTATCTAAAAAAAATTGTATAAGGGCACGCTCGAGTTTTGCTCCCCAACTTTTATAAACAGGAAAACCTGTTCCAGTTATTTTAGCACCTAATGCAAAATCTATCAAATCATAGTCCTCTGCGAGCTCCCAATGTGGCTTAGCTTTGCAATCTAGTTTTGGTAACTCACCACCACTTTTTACGATTATATTATCTTGTGATGAGTATCCATCTGGTACGGATTCATGAGGCACATTAGGTAAAAGGATTAATATTTCATTTATTCTATTTTCTAAATCTTTAAGAATTGATTCTTTTTCTTGAATTTCTTGTTTTAAAAAAAAAGTATCATTTTTTAGTTTTTCTGCTTCGATATTCTTTTTTTCTTTTATCAATGTACCTATCTGGCGAGACAAATCATTTAATTGTTTTTGAAGTTCATCTCTATTGGTTTGTTGTTGCCTTTTTTGATTATCTAACTGAATGATTTCATCTATCAATTCTAAATTTGGGAAATTTTTTTTCTTTAAACCTTTTTTGACCCTCTCTGTTTCAGTGCGTATAGTAGATATCGGTATCATATTGCAAATTTTATTGCAAATTTAATGGATATTTTATAATTAATTATATTTAATACAAAATGTTTCTATTTCTAAATCAGGTGCTTATATTTTTAAAAATAAACATATATTACTTGGGTTCTATAACGGATAGTATGGGTAATCAAATTTTAGCTTACCACATAAGAAATAAATCATATTGATAAAATTGTTAATATTTCTATAGCCTCTAGCTCTTCTTTTAGCAAGTTGAATTTTATTGTTTATTCCTTCTATAACACCAGTAGTAATTTTTGCTTTAATGTAATTAACAATGCCAGTCCAATGTGCTTTTATAGTTTTAGCAAATTCCATTAGGGGATGTATCTTGGAGTCTTCTACCATATCACACCAAAATGCCAAATATCCTTGTGCTTCTTGCATATCTTTTATTTGCCAGAATTCATCAAACATAACTTTTAACCTATATGCTTCTCCTAATTTTGGATACATTAATGTGAGCATATTTAATTGTGCTTTCTTATCCTCTGTTAGTTTTCTGTAATCTTTTAAAAATGTATACTTATGACCTTTCAGCATTTCATTTTCCCTTCGCTCCAATTGCCATACTTTATAAAAGGCTTCATTTAATAACTTTTTTACGTGAAATTTATCAAAGACAATATTCGCATTTGGAAAATTATAATATACTCCACTTATATATGCTGGTGACATATCTATACATACATTTTTAATATTTTCTACTTGCAACCCTCTTGTTTCTAACTCTTTCCTCATATTATTTACTGCATCAGCTTCTTTGCCTTCGCCTACATGTATTACCCGCCTTGCTTCCATATCTACTGTTACTGTAACATAATTATGTCCTTTCTTAGATGAGGTCTCATCTATCCCTATTTGTTCTACCTTTGATACTCTATCCTTTTTAATTGCTATTTTTATCCAATAATTAAATATTCGCCATATACGTGGTGCTGTTACTCTTACTGTCTGTGCTACTTTGTTCACTGGCATCTCTTGCTCTATTAAGAGCATACTGTATGCCTCAAACAATAATGTAAATCCACTACCAC
>Ga0208564_1000188_pt1 | contig 59420 bp, 53 predicted proteins | sample AD_UKC073_MetaG_FD_184439 | JGI IMG/M metagenome (GOLD analysis project Ga0208564, IMG submission 184439) | Active sludge microbial communities of municipal wastewater-treating anaerobic digesters from USA - AD_UKC073_MetaG (SPAdes) (version 2) | ecosystem: Engineered > Bioreactor > Anaerobic >... | reverse complement strand
TGTCTATCACGTGCTGGATCGCGCGAATATAGACCTCCGTCTTGCCAGACCCGGTCACCCCATGGAGCAAAACCACGCCTCCCCCGTTCTCCGCGACATCAGTTATCCTGTTTACGGCATGCTCCTGATCGTCAGTGAGCACGGGCGGCACCGATTTCTCTATTTGAAGGCCTGCAGTGGGATCCCGCTGAATCGCCACATCCATTCGTTCGAGCATCCCGTCGCGAACGAGAGCATCAACAACAGATGACGAACATCCTGCCCTTTCCAGAAGCTCTGCCCTGGGAATCGCCAGTCCTTTGGTCCCCGTTTTGTCGATGTCCTCGGCGAATACCCTCATAACGGCTGCCCGCGCTGGACTGCCCGGAGCAAGACTTAACGCCAAAGCTTGCGGGTCTATCTCCTCGCTGGCCAAACGAAACGCCCTTACAGTCCGAGGACGAACCCTGGGCGGCGCCCACATAGTGTCCGTCTCGACCAAACCGGCCTTTGTAAGAGCAGATATAGGTCTTGTGATGTCTGCAATCTCCAATGAAGAAGCTATCTCGTCTCTTCGCGCGCTCCCGCCGCATTCCACGAGGTAATCGAAGACTTCCTTGGCTGCACCTGAAATCTTCGCCCCTTCCGCATCCTCATCTGTCGCACACACGCGCACTATTGTGGATGATTCCAGCTTCGTGCCTGACGGCACCAAAGCCCGAAGCGCCTCGATCAACAGACACATGTATTCATCCGCCATCCATCTGGCCACGGCGAGCAATTCTTCCGGGACAGGGGGCGCACTCTTGACGCACGCAGTTATCGGCTTCACCTTTGCCACGGCAGGTTTTTCCGTTCTGGCAACGACAAAGCCCTCAACAGATCTGGGTCCGAAGGGCACCAGGACCCTTGACCCAGGCACGATCTTGTCCATTAAGTTGTCAGGAATTATATAGTCGTAACACTTGTCCACCCTGCGGGCAGGCACGTCCACAACCACCTGAGCATATCTTCCGTCCAAGGTGGCCGTCACCTCTCATCTATGTCTCCAAGGATCTTTCTTTCAAGGGTTCTTTTGAATCGGGTGTGCGGAAGCTCCCGGTCACTGAGGGGCAAGACTAATACAGAGTATATCCCGAGCCTATTCGCGCCGCGAATGTCGGTAAAAAGCTGGTCTCCAACCATCACCGTAGAATCAGCGTCAGTTCCAAGCTTGCGCATGGCACGCCTGTAGCCCCACGCCCACGGCTTAACCCAACCCCGAACGGCGCCCACATCGAGTTCGCGGCTGAACCAATCGGCGCGGGCGCCGTAGTTGTTGGTTAGGATGCACAGGTGGAAGCCCCTGGCCTTGGCCTCCTCAATCCACTCGCGAACTGGACCGGGAATGTCGTAACTGCCCCAAGGAGCCAAGGTATTATCGATATCCAGAATGATACCTGATATTCCCCTTGCAATAAGATCATCCAGGTCGATTTCCCATACTCCGGATACTCGAAGGTCTGGTTTAAGCAGGTCATGATTCCTCCTCTCGCCATAGCCCATTATACCATGGCAAAACCTCATTCTGCGATGCGTACGCCCACAGCCCGCACGGACCCATAGACGTTTATCGTCGCGCCAGAAGCGTTCCAGGCGCCGCCGCAGAATGCGCTACAGGTAAGTGCGGCCTCAGCGAGAGGAGTCGCATGTGCTAATTGGTGGCCGGGCAGCCGGCTCGTTGCGGAATCTCCATGGCAGATCAGTTGCCAATCGAGAACTGGAATAGGCCGTATGGGTGTCGCCGACTCGGATGCTAGCTGGGTGTGGACATCTCTTTCATCAGTTTGGCCAGAGCACGTTTCTCTATCCTCGACACATAAGATCTCGATATCCCCAATGCGCGCGCAATCTCTCTCTGGGTCTGACGGCGCCCTTCTCCCATGCCGAATCTGAGTTCCAACACTCTCCGTTCCCGTGGCGACAGCTTCGCAAGCTTCTCCACAAGTCTCTCCTGTTCCACCTTAGACTCCACAATATCCGCAACGGTGTCGCCCCCATTGGTGAGCACGTCCATGAGGATTATCTCATTGCCTTCCTTGTCGGCGCCTATTGGGTCATATAGCGACAATTCTCCCCGGTTCTTTCGTCCTGAGCGCAAATGCATAAGTATCTCGTTTTCAATGCACCGTGCTGCGTATGTCGCAAGTTTCGTCTTCTTCTGCCTATCGAAGGTGTTTATCGCTTTGATCAATCCGATGGCACCGATGGATATGAGGTCGTCAGTATCTTCGCCGACCACGTCATACTTCTTGACTACGTACGCGACTAGTCTCAGGTTGCGCTCAACCAGTATGTTGCGGGCCTCTTCGTCCCCGGCCTCTTTCCTTTCCAGCATCTGGCGTTCTTCATCTTCTGTGAGCGGGGGCGGGAAAGCGCCGTTTCCCGCAACGTAAGAATGGAGAAGCATGAGCCCTCTTGTGAGAAGGTCTGCAAAAGCAACAAGGGCGCTGGAGATCAAGACAGGCCACCTCCGTCCCTCAACGCTTTGTGATACAGATTTAGCTTATGAGGAAACGAGAGATTCGGTGCACGTCCGAGGTGCCCCGCTCCTAACAACTAGGCTAGCCGAAAAACCCGAGGATTTCGTCACAAATATCTCCGAATATGGGGGCTGCAAGATCTGCACCTGATTCCGCCCCTTCCACCAGCACCGAAATGACAACTTTGGGATGGTCGGCTGGCGCGAATCCGGCAAACCAAGCATTGTAGATGGGCTGTCCTGTCTCTGTAACCCTGCCTGTCTGGGCGGTTCCTGTCTTGCCCGCCGCATTCCGTCCCCCCAGCGCATCTTGCGCGGTCCCATAGGATACCACCCCTGATAACATGGAGCGAAGTTTGGAGGCGACACCGGAATCGAGCGCGCGGGCAGCCTCCCAGTCCATCTTCATTACCCTGCCTGATGCGGAGTGCACTGCCTCGAGCACCAAAGTCGGATGACGCAAGATCCCGTCATTAGCCACGGCGCACATCATCGTCGCGACCTCCAGAGGCGTCACCTTAACAACCGATTGTCCCAGGGCGAAGTTGGCTAGCTCTGCAGCGGCCATGCGCGCCTGTCGAGGGGGAGTCTGGCCTGTGGACACATTTGGAAGGCATGTTGATGCAGCAACCTCGTAGCTCCCTATTCCCAGGGCTCTAGCGGCGTCTACGATAGGCCCGGGGCCCACGGCAAGGGCTGCATCGACGAACGCGGTATTGCAGGAGTATGCCATGGCATCCGCGAATGTGATGTCGCCGTGGCCTCCACGTTCGAAAGCATGACATCTGAACGTGTGTCCGCCTGCCTGTATCGCCCCTGAATCATGGTAGACAGATCCCGGCATCCTCGCGCCTTCGTTTAATGCGGCAGCCGCAACCACGACCTTGAAGATTGAGCCAGGGTAGTAGGGATAGACAGCTCTATTGAGCAATGGCGCATCGGCGCGAGCCAGAGAGCTCGAAACGTCGTTCTGATCATACGACGGGCGGGATGCCATTGCCATAACCTGGCCAGTCCATGGGTCCATAACCACCACTGCCCCGGCCAGTCCAGGAGCGCGCCTGTCGAATGCTCGCTCTACTGCCTCCTGAACGCGCCGGTCTATAGAGAGCCTTACCCAACCGGGCTCCTCTCCTGCCACAGCCAATCGGACTCCAAGGCCAGGTATTTCCTTGCCTCTGGAATCGCACATCGCCCGAACCACGTCCCTACCCTGCCCGCCACCACCAAGGAAGCGTTCGAAGGCGAGTTCTATTCCCTCTGCGCCAACCTGTGACCCCGTAAGATAGCCAACTACATGCGAGGCTAGCCCAGACCACCGGCTGGGAATACTGATGGGGACAATGCCTGTAACTGCCTTCGCCATGCCGACAATCTCCTTGCGATCGTATCCGGGAAGCCGGATAACTCGCGGGGCTCCATCAAGCACGCCCGGGATCATGCGCTCGAGCTTATCCAAACTGTCTCCCGGCCCGCTAATCGATTGAGGGAATATGGCGACTGCCAGAGCAGCGCCGTCTTCGCCTAAATCGCCACCCAATCCAATAGAGGTGCCACCAGCAAGTAGCTCCATGTTTCTGTCGAAGATCGGCCCTCTTGCGAGTCGGATCACGGCGTCTACAGACCTCTGCTCCACTGCTTTTGCCGCCAAAGGCCGGCCTCTTACCAATGAAATCCAGGCGAGGCGAACCAGAAGCAATCCAAAGCACACAATAACGAGGCCAATTAGGAAATTAAGCCTTGAAGCGTTTCGTCTCGTTGCACCCACCCCCCATCCTATCATTCCCCCAAAACCTTCAGGAAGCATCCATCACGGCTCAGAGGAGAGGATGGTGAAGAGGCTCGATGACTGGCCAAAAGGAGTTGGGCTCGGTCCCTAAGCTCTCGGAGTGGTCAGATGTTCTTTGAGACTTGCCCAGACTGATCAATCTGGGCAAAAGCCCGTCAATCTGAACTGATTGCCGATTTGAGCCTCGCGATAAGCAACTCTATTGCCACTTGATTGAACCCGCCTTCAGGAATGATGAAGTCCGCATATCTCTTATTGGGCTCCACGAACTGCAGGTGCATAGGACGAACTACATCTAGGTATTGCTCCACCACTGAATCCACCGTTCTGCCCCGCTCCTTGATATCGCGCATCAATCGTCTGATGAATCTCACATCGGGGTCGGCGTCCACATAAGCCTTGATATCCATTAGGGCGCGCAACCGAGGGTCTTCTAGTATGAGAATGCCTTCAAGCACTATGACGGGCGCAGGATCGACTCGCTCAGTCTGTGGGGTGCGGGTATAGGATTCAAAGGAATACACGGGTTTTTCTACCGGTTTGCCCTCTATGAGAGTTTCGATGTGTGATATGTAAAGATCGGTATCGAACGCGAACGGATGGTCATAATTGGTCTTCAACCTCTCTTCGAAGCTGAGGTGGCTCTGGTCACGATAGTAGGCATCGTGTTCAAGGACTGCTACGGCATCCCCAAAAGCTTGCGAGACTGATCTGACCACTGTGGTTTTACCTGAACCTGATCCTCCCGCGATCCCCACCACTAGTACTTCATCTGACATTTGGAATTCTTGCACCGCCTTGTGTTGCCCCTGTCATCGCGACGACCGCGAGTCTCTCTCGATTCTTGCCTTCGCCCGGAGATGCTCGCTGTATGTCTTGGTGAATACGTGGCTGCCATCGCTTGCAGCAACAAAATAGAGGTAATCGCCGGGCTCGGGATTGAGCACGGCCTCAATAGATGCCAGGCCTGGATTGCAGATCGGGCCGGGCGGAAGTCCCATATTAATGTAGGTGTTGTAGGGCGAATCAATCTCCAAATCCGGGTTGAGGAGGTGCTCTTTCGGGACGGGAAGAGCATACTGGACCGTGGCGCAGCTCTGCAACTTCATCTGTTTCTGGAGACGGTTAAGAAACACCCGCGCTATAATCGGCCTCTCTTCCGAGTGCTTCGCTTCCCTCTCAACGATGGACGCCAAAATCAACGTTTCCCTGTCCGTCAGGGACATGGGACGTGATGGATGATGGTCAAACGCAGCCTGCGCAGTATGTTGGAATCTTCTCAACATGGTTCGAACGATGCGGAGAGCGCCCACTCCATTGGCAAACTCGTAAGTATCAGGGAAAAGATATCCTTCCAACGATGATTGGTCGGCTACAAACGGAAATTCCTCGGCTAGGTCGTGCGGAGGATTGTTAACCAGAGCAAGGAGCTCTTCCCTGTCAGCAAGTCCGCGCTCGTGGAAAATATCGGCTATCTGCAACGCGGTCAGGCCTTCCGGTATCGTTACTCTGACTGTGACTACTCTTCCGCTAGCTATGGCATCTAGAATGCTGGCAACGCTTTCGCCCTGTATGAACTCATATTCCCCGGCTTTGAGCGACGAGTCCTTACCAGAAAACCGAGCCATGGCATCAAACATGACGCTCGAACGGATGAGTCCGTCTTCTTTAAGGATTGCGGCGATCTTAGACGCTGACGCACCGTCCGGCAAGACGACTCTGACTCGAACTTCAGCACCCTCTTCGGGCGAAACACCCCTGGACGCCCATATCGCCCACGCGCCTGCTGTCACGAGTAAAGCCATAAGAAAAACCAACGGCCACGCCAACCGCCTACGGGCTCTTTCTCTGGTCTGAACAGTACCCGGCATTCTGAAGGCCCCCCGTCCCCTATTATGTGCACCCCTGGGACCAACAATAATTATAGGGTCAACCGCGTTGTTGTGCAAGGAAGCTCGGCATGATCCGCAACAATATGGCGACTGATTCCTCCGACTTCAATGGGGGCCTTTTCAGACAACCGAAAGGTGAGGCAGATTGGATGTCTCCGAAACGGCCTTTTGCGGCATTTCGCATGCAGGATACAGTCCCACGCAAAACAGCGACGAAACGCTGAAAAAATGGTGACGCCAGGCCGATTACCTGGCGTCACCATACTTATTGCTTTCGGCTGCCCCAATTGCGCCCGCGCTAGAGGCGGCTACATGTCTTCGTCGTCATCCTCGCCGTAGTCATCATCAAGAAAATCGTCGTCGAAGGCTTCCAGGGCTTCGAGGACCCTCTCATACTCCTCATCGTCTTCAATGTCTGTGAAGTACTCTTCTCCATCGTCATCAACTTCGATTCGGAATATAAAGGCCTCCTCGCAGACATCCTCGTCCTCCAGCTCGTCCAGGCACTCTGCCGGCACGAGTATAGCGTACCGCGTCTCGTCCACCTCTACAATGTCATCGATTGCGAAATCCTGCTCCTCACCATTCTCATCAACTAGCGTGACGATGCTCACCTCGTCTGGCATCTCGATCACTCCAATCTAGCCCTATTTTGTTCGCCAAGACAGTACTCTACCCACACAAGGACAACTCGTTCTATCCGCGATTCCTGTTTTTCCTGTCCTCCAGGTCAATGCCGCCGGAACTGTCCGGCTGGCGCAGGGCTGACTCCCAACCTAGTCCTCAATGCCAAGCCAGTCGAGATAACCCTGGAGGATAATCGCGGCGGCAGTTTTGTCAACGGTCTGCCGTCGGCGTCTCCGCGAAAGATCGGCCTCGATCAGCAGTCTAGATGCCTCTACTGTGCTCAAACGCTCATCCCACGTGACCACAGGAAGCTTCACCGCCCTCTCCAGTCGCTCGCAGAAATCTTCAACCCGCTGCGCCGCCGGTCCGTAGCTTCCATCCATGTTCCTCGGCATGCCCACAACTATTTCACATGCCCCGACCTTTTTGGCGAGTTCTCCTATGCGGATAATATCCTGCTCCCAACCGCGACTTTCAATTACAGTATGAGGCATGGCTGCAATGCCTAATTCGTCAGAGACTGCCACTCCTATTCGAGATTCACCGAGATCGATCCCGATACGAACCAACTTGCAACCTCCTATACCACCTTTATGCAGAACTCCTTGCAATGGGCGACACAGTACCCGCAGAGCACGCACTTTTCGGGATCGACCACGGCCCCCGTTCAGCGCCCATTCTGAGGGCTCCATGGCTGCATGCATCTATACATGCGCCGCATTTGGCGCACCACATTTCTATGAGGAGCCGCTTTTCTCCTGCAAGGCCACTAAACATTTCTTGAGAGACTTTGCGTCCGGAAGCGATGGCCAGCTCAGCCTCGAGTTCTCCCACGTTTTTGATCCCGATCGCCACCAAGTCTATGTAGTCGTGATTCATAACCCACGTAAACGCGTGTAGGACCTCTCTGTAAAGATGTCCGCCTCCAAGAGGTTTCATGCTGTATGTTCCCACACCAGAAAGGCTCGCAGCTTCTATGGCCCTCTCCATGTCACAGACGCTCCCGTCCATGATGCCTATGCCTTGCAAGTTGAGGATGGGGTGCACCACGTCGATCTCCGGCATCTCCGAAACAGCGTCCACCACTTTCACTGCATGCCTAGAGACCGATACTGCCCTGATCAGGCCATTTCCCTTCGCGTCTTAAAGATACCGGATCGCGTCAACATGCCCATTGAGCGTCAGCCGGCTTTCCTGTTCGTGAAGACCAAATATGTCGATATAGTCTACTCCGATATCCCGCAATGCCCGCTCCAGGCTTTCGCGCATGCCTTCGTACGTATACTGATAGCATCTCGATGAGATTACTATAGCCTCCCGCGGCACTCGGTGCAAGACTCTGCGCAAATATTCATAGACACCATAGAGCTCGGCAGTGTCGAAGAAATTGATGCCACGCTCCACGGCCTCGCAAATGAGGGCTGCGCCTACGTCTGGGCTGATATTAGCCTGCAATGGCCCCATTGTCAATGTTCCAAAGCATAGCCCTAGATACCTCTATGCCAGTTCGACCAAGGATTCCTCTTTCCATGTTCAGGCCCCTTCCGCTAGGATCTCGTCTACAACGTAGCCCAGCAGCGCAAACGCAGGCATCATAGCCACGGTAGCGCACGCCACAACCCCGGAATCATTCACAGCCATGGCCACAAGCGCGCCAGCCAATCCGCCCATGACTGATACGTACACGATTGGGTAATCATCGCGGAATCGTCGAAACAAGCCAAAAGGCTTGCCTGCGAGCACCGTAAGGGCGATGAGGAAGGCCAACAGTACCCGTGTCCAGGCTGTATATCGTAGCAGGCGCATATTCATTTCCAGCTTTCGCCATGCAATTACGCCCAGCTGGCCTAGGCCCATGTCAATCGCTTCTGTCGCACCATGGGCATCCTCGCGTTCCGGCACCGCTCCAACATCTGCATCAACTCCATCTGCGCCTGTTTGATCGGTCAGAAGCCGCCACGCTCTGCCAATGTGGGACGAACGTTTCCCTTTGGCATCAGCCCAGGCCATGCCTGCACAAGCCCCGACCGCCACAACGACTATGGCGACCATCGCTACGACCTTTGCCCGGCGTGAAAGAGTGCTTCTTGCAAACGCCATCACGCCCATGAAAACCGCTATTGCAGCGGCGGTGACCATTCCTCCGAAGTTGGCGCCTATCGTCGGATGCCCGAGCAGCATGGAGATGGCCCCTACGCCGATAACTGCGCCCGCCGTTGCCTTACCCGACCTGGAGACAACGCGTTCCGCTCCGGTCCACATTTCGCCCAGTGCGGCAAGGCAAATAGCAGCTGAGCCCGCCAGAACACCCATGAGTTCGTTGCCTATCCCATAGTAGCGCGCCCCCACTATTGCGGAATGGCCCAGAAGGGACGTTGCAGCAAGGGTGCCTCCGGCAAGACCATCTGCGATGATCACTACGGCCGATGCCGCAGCGATCCCAACAGATGCCCACATGCATGATGAAGTTGTTCTAATGAGCAACAAAGAGATGATGGCCGATCCTAAAGATGCAAACAGGAGAGTACCAGCGATCCCCTGAATCCTCAGGATCGGGGCAACCAGAATGAGCAATGGCTGGGCCGCCACTGACAGTAACAAAAACTTCGCAAAGAACACAAAAACAGCAGGCGCCCGAAGTCCAAGGAGAGCAACTGCGAGGACACTGAAAACCGCAATTACAACCGTTCCGATAAACACGCTAAGTACCGGAACCCGCGACGAAGCCGCAATCTGCAGCGATTCTGCCATGCGCATCAGTCTCTCTGCAACATTTTGTTCCTCTCCAGCCCTGATGCCGATCATTGGCGATCCATCATGGGGCCATGCCTGCTGAACACCCAGACCGTCGAGGATTGTGGCGGCCAGATCCAGATTGGCAACAAGTCCCTCGCGACGAGTTGTGTCGCTTGACAGCATACCCCGGGGATACTGCCAACCTGCGATCGCCACAGGCCCGAGGGACGACGGTTCTCCCGGAGAGAACAGTATGTATGCGAGGTCATCAGAGGGCGGTCCCACAGCCTCAAAGAGGGCTCTGAAAATCTCATCGAGTTTTCCGTAGCATTTCCCAAGCTGCTCGACGCGGGCCTCCGAGGAGAGGTTTGATAGGTAGCGCCCGAGCCGATTCATGTCACCGAAATCCACAGTCACGGCAGCGATATTCGGCCGAAAAAGGGCATCCGCTGTCGCATGCGCCATGGCCAAAGCGTCGCAGGAAATTCCGAATGGAGCGCTAGGGTCGGCTTCGACGATTTCTGCGCCGACCGCGCCGCAAGCAACGCGTCCCCTTGCATCCATGACCAGAAGAACTCCAGGCCGCACCTGAACCCCGGCTACGTCGGAATTCCCGACCGCTGCCGCCGCAAACCCCGCCAAACGGAGGGATTCGCCAATCAGCCCGGGCCTACCCCGATAAGGCGACTGCTTACCCATGGCCTCCAGCTCCGGGTATCCCAGGCAGAGGATCTCCCCAGAAAAGCGCTTCGCCTCCGCGCCTGTGCGACGCAGATAGACATCTTCAGCCCTTTCACCGTTGATACGCTCATCTCTGCCCAGCCCATAGCCAGCCGACTCGCGGGCGCTCATTCGGCGCCCGGCGCCGAAGGTAGCTGCTGCCGAAAGGAGCCTGTCGCCCCCGTCTGCCGTTCGGCAGTTGGACATCCCTATGGATGCCGAGTCAAGGAAGGACAGAAGCCAAGGGCCACCATGCTCCAGGGCATCCCTCAATGAGAAGCCATCGGCTATTATAACTATGACACCGCGTCGACCCGGGAAATCTTCGAACCTCTCCCCGTTCGGCGCGGCTATGGCGGACGCCAAGGCATGGTTTGACACTGCGCACAACAACGCGACAAGGATAACAACGCAGGTTCCAGTTTTGGAGAGGGAAAGAGGCGCCCAGCGTGGGGGCGCCACTCGATCATTCTTTCCTGAGATAACTCCGAACCAGCTCCTCTATAATCTCATCACGCTCCACCTTGCGAATGGTGTTGCGCGCGTTTCTGTGACTCGTAATATATGTCGGATCGCCCGAAAGGAGGTAACCCACGAGCTGGTTCACGGGGTTGTACCCCTTTTCCTCAAGCGCAATCGTCACTTCGGTAAGGGCTTTCTTTACCGGAGTGACTTCCTGTTCCGCCTCGACAGCAGGGTACTTCACTGTTTCATCCCATTTACCACTCATAAACCACACCACCCCGGGCAGATTTAGTCTTTCCTCATCAGGACGCAGAATGCGCCCGAACCACATCGACGCCGGCTTCGATCGCCGCCTCAAGCTTAGAGACATCTCTTCCTCCAGCCTGGGCCATATCGGGCCTGCCACCTCCGCCTCCACCAGCTACTTTGGCCGCTTCGCGAACTATCGAGCCCGCGTTAAAGCCTTGTTTCACAAGATCGCGGCTGACCGTCGCAACGAAAAGAACCTTCTCTTCCGCCTTAGATCCCAACAGTACAATGCCGGAACCTAGCTTGTCTCGCACAGCGTCTGCCAGATTGCGCAGAGCTTCCGGATCGGCCAGTTCGACAGGGGCAGCTACAACAGGAATGTCATCGACCATGATTCTGCCGGCAACCAACGAATCCACGCCGCCAACGGCCAGGCGCTCACGGAGGCGCGCGATCTCCCGCTCCTTCTCCTTCAACTCGTCCAAGAGCTTCTCCACGCGCTCGACCATCATATCCTCAGGAACCTTAAGAATCTCAGCCAAGCTCTGAAACTCTCTATCCATATCGTTGAAACGCTGGAGGAACGCGTAACCGGTTATCGCTTCTATTCTGCGAACTCCTGCCGCAATACCGCTTTCTGACACGATTTTGACGAGGCCGATCTCTCCTGTTCGGGACACATGCGTCCCGCCGCACAATTCCAGACTGATATCGCCGATACCCACCATCCGGACTTCATCGCCATATTTCTCATCAAAGAGTGCTATTGCACCAAGCCTATGGGCCTCGTCGATAGTAGTCATCCTCACGTCAACAGGAATGTCCGCCATGACCCATCGATTTGCCAAAAGCTCGACTTGGGCAAGCTCGTCTACGGTGAGTGCCTCAAAATGCGAAAAGTCAAACCTGAGTCGCTCGCCGTCCACGTATGAACCGGCCTGCTGCACGTGTTCTCCCAGGACTTGTCTGAGCGCAGCCTGGATAAGATGTGTGGCCGTGTGGTTTCGCATGGTGGCGGCTCTGCGATCTTCATCAACATACGCAATGACTCTATCGCCTACCTTCAGCGTGCCCCTTATCATATGAACCTGGTGGGTAATGACGCTTTCGAACGGTCGGCTGACGCTGCACACCTCCGCCACTGCACCCCTTGACGAGACTATCAATCCCGTATCAGCCTGCTGTCCACCACCGGTCGGGTAGAACGGGGTCTTGTTCATCACTGTCTCGCCATCTTGGTCCTCGGAGAGCTCCGCAAGGCTGTTCCCATCTTTTCCGATTATGGCAATGATATTGGCCGTGTCCGCAAACTCATGGTACCCCACAAATTCCGTTGTCAAATCTCCGATTGCGTCATGATACTTCGCGCTCTTCTCATCAAGGTAGGCATTCTCGCCCCGAGCGGCACGCGCCCGCTCTCTCTGAGCCTCCATTGCCTCATCGAAGTGGGCCTTGTCAACTTGGAGGCCACGCTCTGATGCTATCTCCTCGGTCAGTTCGAACGGAAAACCGTACGTGTCATAAAGTTTGAAAGCATCCTCACCGGGGAGCATTCTACCCCCATCCCGTTCGACCTCAGCAATAATCGATTCCAAAACTACAGACCCTTGTTCAAGCGCTGCAGCAAACCTATCTTCCTCGAGAGCTATGGCCTTCAGTATGCGATCGCGATCGCGTGCAAGCTCCGGATATGGGGCGGCCATTACATCTATGACCGTATCAGCAACTTGTGGAAGGAAGGATCCCTCGATTCCAACAAGTCTTCCATATCTGGCAGCCCGTCTGAGAAGGCGGCGCAGAACATATCCACGTCCCTCGTTTGTCGGGAAAATCCCATCCGCTACCATGAAAGCGGCGGCACGAACGTGGTCAGTAATCACCCTGATCGCCACGTCACTCTGGTGGTCGGCACCATATTCTACACAGGCCAGCTGAGCCGCTCGATCTCGCACCACGCGAGTCTCATCGGTGTCGAAAATCGTCTCAGCCCCCTGAAGCACGGCCGCGACCCTTTCAAGTCCCATTCCAGTGTCGATTCCCGGCCGCTCAAGTGGAGTATAGTTTCCATCTTCGTCTTTATGGTATTGGATGAAGACGAGGTTCCACAGTTCAATGAATCTGCCACAGTCGCAGTCAAGACCGCATTCAGGAGATCCGCACCCCACATCGGCGCCACGGTCAATGTATATTTCGGAACAGGGGCCACATGGCCCAACCCCTATCTCCCAGAAGTTATCCTTCTTGCCTTTCCTGATAATGCGATCTGCAGAAACACCTACCACATCGCGCCAGATATTAAAGGCTTCGTCATCATCGAGGTATATGGTTACCCAAAGGTTTTCAGGGGCTAAACCCAAGACATCCGTGACGAACTCCCACGCCCACGGTATTGCCTCGGCTTTGAAGTAGTCACCAAATGAGAAGTTGCCCAGCATCTCAAAGAAAGTGCCGTGACGGGTAGTCTTCCCCACATTGTCTATGTCGCCGGTTCGCACACACTTCTGGCACGTTGTGACCCGTGTGTGCTCGGGCACTGCAGTGCCCAGAAAATACGGCTTAAACGGCACCATCCCCGCGGCTGTTAGGAGCAGGGTCGGATCGCCCGCCGGAACGAGCGGCGCTGACGGCAGAATTTTGTGCCCTTTTGATTCAAAAAACCTGAGATACGCTTGCCTTAGTTCATCGGTTTTCACATATTACACCCCATCTAGAAAGCCCCTGCCGCATAGCCGGGATGCTTCTGCAAACTCTCGTAAGTCTACTCAAGTACATTATCATAACGCCGCTGCTCGCACAATACGGCATACGGCTCCGCTCCCATCCTCCACATGCACAGGCTTCGCGCTATGAATAACTGAAATGGCCACTGTGCCATGGCAGATTTCAGGCTTCCTCATGCGTTAGGCATACGGAATCCAATCTCCACAGGACGAAGCTGGATTTCCACTTCAAATCGCCAAAAACGATTCATAAACCACTCCGGTACGAAGAAGACCACTTTACCCGCAAAACGCCAGGCCCACCACGTCAACGGCTGCCCAAAAGGCTAACAATTCAAGCCGAAACGAGGTGGGCCCCTTTCTCGGGAAAGGCGCGCTGCTACAGAATCTCCCAGTCGATCTCAATGTCTACCGCTTTCTCCAACATCACATCGACTTGACAGTATTTCAACCTGGCAAGGTTAACCGCCCATTCTATGTCCCCATCGGTGACACCGCTCTCCTCAAACCTGAGCGAAGCATGGATTTTGGTGAACACAGTCGGTGGCTGGGGTTCCCGTTCAGCCTCGATTGTCATGGACATCTTCCCCACATCAAGCCTCTTCTTCTCGAGCAAGGATTTTACGGTCATAGAGAGACAACCACCGAGAGAAAACAAGACCATTTCCATGGGAGTAGCGGCAGCGGCGCTCTTCCCTTCCTTATTCGAATCCATGACAACCCAGTGATTCGTGTCAGACTTGGCAAGCATAGTAAGGTCCGCAACATTGATTATCTCTGCTTTCATCATCTGTTCCTCCCTGCGCATCATGCAACTGAATCATCACAATCGTCAGGCATTCAGTCCAAGCCCTTCTATTCTACCTGTTGCCCTTCGTATCCTTCGCGCCCTGACCGGGTTAAGGTCCGAATCCTTGCGAGACGGGTAAGCTCAATCTGTTGTCAACAGGAGCCTTTCTCCCAGTATGAATATGACAGCGGCTACTGGCACTGCAAAAAGTATCCCCATTACGCCAAAAAGGGCACCTCCCACGAGCAGCGCACCTATAACGGCCAGGGGATGCAAACCTACACAATCGCCCACAATCCTAGGGGAGACTATCGCCGACTCCACCTGTTGGATCAATGTGAATGCCACTGTCACTATGATCGCTGTGAGGGTAGATTTCTGAACAGCCATGAGAACAGCCGGTACCATGCCAAGGAGCGGGCCGAAGTAAGGTATTATCTCAAGAATCCCAACCAGAACCCCTATGGGCAGCGCATATTCGACGCCAAGCAAGGCCAGTGAACCCCCTGTGGCCACGCCCACAAAGGTGCAGACGATTACCTGCCCCCTTACCCAACCAGCCAATGCTTCATCTATCCCGGAGATGGCACCCATTATCCTGTCGCGTGAATCTTGGGGAAGCCAAGATGCGAAACGTTCTTTGATGTCATCCACGTCCCGAGTGAGATAGAAAGCGATCACAGGAGCAACTATGATGCTTCCCAGCTGCGAAATGAGGATGGATACACTGCGCCTTGCAGCCAAGGCAAACTCCCGAATATATGACTCGACCCCGGCCACAGCGGCTTCCGCTATGCGTGAAGTGGTTCGCTCAGGCAGGAATGTGACCTTCTGTCCCCATTCATGAACCAACGTCTCCAAGCCTTTGCCGGTTCGCCATTCTGCCTTCGAACCTTCCTTATAATCCGGAGTTGGTTCCTGTAAGCTCGTGTCTGATCCACCGGAGTCCATTCCGAAACCGCTCGCGTCCGAAAAAACCCTCACAATCTCGTCCAGTTGCGCCGCCAGAGGCGGAATAACGAATATCAGCGAGTACCCTATTACAGCAGTCACCACCAAATAAGCCGTGAAGATAGCTGCAGATCTTTGGGCTCCCCGCGCCTCAATAATCATCACAAGCGGTCTTATGAGATAAGATATGGCAATTGCGATCAGAAACGGCACGAAGGCGCGTCGCGCCTTGTAGGCAACGAACAAGGTCGCCACTACCGCAGTCATAATTGCTATGGCGCGCACTATCGCCGCGCCCCAGCGCGATGCCACATCCACATCCACATCCCTCACAGTCCACGAGGAGAAACTGATTATATGCAGGTGCGCACCGACTCTACGCCGCACCAAGAACTCCTACAGACGGCAAATAGACCGGCCACGGCAGGCAACGCCCGTGACCGGTCCTCCCTGACCATCGCTGGCTAGCTCTCACAGTCACCTGTGACGCGCCGCCCTACAGACTGCATCGCCTCCACTACTGGCTCGGCCATAGTCCGAACTTGTCTGGAAACTCTAGTACGCCTCATCCCCAACGGAGTTTCACTCGCAACTTCCTCGCGCAATGTCTCCCTGCCAGACCGAGATGAGTTCAGCGCCATCAAAATCCCAACACCCGCCCCAATAAGGCTGCCTGTGAGGAAGATCTTCCAGGACCTTCGAATCTTCGGTCCCTCCCTTCTGCACCACGTATTATTCCCTCCGAAGGAGGAGAGTACCCGCGGCGCAGCCAGATTCGCCGGCTCGGGACCGACCATGTCCAGGCAATTGCATACCACACGTCACTTTATCGAAAATGCCATTATTCCTGCCCTTCGACCTCGTCATGGTCATGTTCGTCAATTCGTATGGATGCAGGATCGATCCCTAAGTCAAGATCTTTATGTCTCTCAAGGTAGTCCTTGATAGCCGCATGCACCGCGCTTGCCGCGAGGTTGGAACAATGCATCTTCTGCGGAGGCAATCCATCGAGAGCCTCGGCCACAGCCCGGTTGGAAACCCCAAGGGCCTCAGCTAAGGTCTTACCCTTGACCATCTCCGTAGCCATGCTAGACGTGGCAATGGCCGCCCCGCATCCAAAGGTCTTGAACTTTATATCAGTTATGATTCCGTCATCTACCTTGATCTCGATCCTCATAATGTCCCCGCAAACCGGATTTCCTACCTGTCCAACTCCATCGGGGTTGGGCATCTCGCCCACGTTCCGCGGATTGCTGAAATGATCCATCACCTTGTCGCTGTACACTTAGTGCACCTCCCCAAAGCTGCGGGGACAGCCCCGCCGAACTCAAACCATATCTAGCGTTTTTCCGCCACATCGCAACCATGGGCGTTAGCACAGAATTCCTTGATCCCACACTCCGTCTTCACATAAATAGGCGACATTGCGCGAAGCTTCTCCACGATGCGAGGCATCACATCGAGCACCCTTTCGACGTCGGCATCCTCGGTGTAGCGCCCAAGGGTCATCCTGACTGAACCATGGGCAACTTCGTGAGGTATCCCCATGGCCATCAAAACGTGCGATGGAGCAAGAGAACCCGATGTGCACGCCGATCCACTTGATGCGGCAATACCCTCCATGTCGAGGTTGAGTAAGAGCGATTCACCTTCTACGTAGAGAAAGCTCATGTTCACGTTGTTAGGTAGCCTCAATCTGCGATGGCCATTGAGTCTCACATCGGGAATGCGCTGCGTGAGACCTTCTATAAGCTTGTCGCGGAGCCTCTCCTCCTTGGCCGACACCTCATCCATTTCGCTGACGGCAAGCTCGATGGCCATGCCGATCCCGACGATTCCAGCCATGTTTTCAGTCCCCGCACGGCGCTTGCGTTCCTGTGCTCCTCCGTCGATTAGAGGTGCCAACCTCACGCCCCTCCTTGCGTAGAGAGCGCCCACTCCCTTGGGCCCGTAAAATTTGTGTCCGGAAAGGGAAAGCATATCCACGCCGAGGGACTTTACGTCCACCGGCATGTGGCCGACAGCCTGGACCGCATCAGTGTGGAACAAGACCCCGGCCTCCCGCGCAATCCGCGAGATCTCCTCTATGGGCTGGATCGTGCCCACCTCGTTGTTGGCATACATTATGCTGATAAGGCAGGTTTCAGGGGTTATCGCGCGCTTCACGTCTTCAGGGTCGACCATGCCCTCGGAGTCAACCGGAAGTATGGTCACTGAAAAACCCAGTCTCTTGAGGCTTTCGACAGAATGCAGCACTGCATGATGCTCCACAGCCGAGGTTATGATGTGGGACTTCTCGCCGTACATGGCGAGAGCCGTGCCCTTTATGGCGAGGTTATCAGCCTCAGATCCGCCAGCCGTGAAGATGATTTCCTCCGGAGCGGCGCCGATCGCTGCCGCCACCTGCTCCCTGGCACGGTTCAGATCAGCCCTGGCCTCGCGCCCGTATGAGTGTATACTCGAAGGGTTTCCATACTTGTCGGTAAGGTAGGGGACCATGGCCTCGAAAACCTCGCGCCTTACCGGGGTCGTGGCGGCATTGTCAAGGTAAATCCTATTCATCAGGCCTTTCCTCCTCTTTGTTGCCCCCAATGTCTTTCGCCGAATCCCTCAGGTCTCCGGCGATCATGTCCTGCAGCGTAGTTGAATCCAGAATCGATGTTATTCCATCCTGAAGCCTCACCCACAGCGGATGCGCTGCGCATTCTCCCATCCTGTCGCAAATAGCCTCGCCCTCTTCGTCCGCGAGGCAATCGCACAGAGCTATGGGACCCTCGAGAGCCCGGACTATATCGCCTACTGTTATGTGCTTCGGTGCCTTTGCCAGAGTGTATCCGCCTTGGGCTCCTCGTTGACTGTAGATCAAGCCTTCCTTGCGAAGAGCCGCAAAAAGCTGTTCAAGATATTTCTCTGATATGCCCTGTTTCTCGGCTACCTCTCTCAGCGCCACGGGACCGCTCCCGTGGACCTCGGCAAGTTCCACCATGGCCCGAACTCCGTATTCAGTGCGCGAACTAAGCTTCATCGAATGTCACGCTACGGAGGCCCCCGCTCTCAGGTGCGGGGGGAAGTAGCGTTTTCCCCTCCTTTCGCACAGGATTGGCCGATGCCGAGATCCATGTGCCATCCAACTTGTTGCGCAGGTCAAAACAGCCTGTGTTACGTCTTCCGAAAACAAAGCCCTCCTCATACTCAGCCTTATCAAATGAAGGCGCCTATATATTTAGTCAATCAATCCAAGTCAATCCCCGCTTTTGGGCTTGGGGTGGTCGACCGTATCACCCCCGTCACCGCCTGACATAGCCTGCAGATTCGACCGCCACCGAATCTTGCGTGCTGTTCACATGTGAACACTGCTTCTGCCTGGTTCGGCATAATCCCTACTGAATCAGTAGGGATTTGCTACTGACAGTATACGCCCGCATAGTATATGTGTCAATAGCCAACGGCCTTGTTTTTCTGAACTTGCCCACAACATCAACCCAAGACCTCACCAAAAACAAACATTGAGCGTCTTCCTCATTTTGACCCATTGTCCACCAGGAACGGGGCTGAATCGAATCACATCAACTTGCTTAGTGCAACGCTCGAAGTAACTATAGAGTCGACACATCGTCCCATTGCTGACCAAGCCTGCACGCTCAGCAGCTTTGCAAGACACCATACCCTGTTTGGACATTGACCGGAATGGCTGTCCTTGATATGCTCAACTTGGCAGCTATGCCATACGCTTATATCTTCGAGAGTCGCACAAACGCCAAGCTATCGGCTCAGCCAGGCGTCTGTGCGCAGGCATGCATTGCCATGCACACGCCAACACAAGCAAGACGGGAGGAATGTGGCATGAAACGTTCTAAACGACTAGTCATTCAAAGGCTGGCACTTTCGGCAATATTGCTCATCTTTGCCGCTACAGGACCAGCCCATTGGGGCTGTCCAAGCTTTTGCCTGGCAGAAGCGTCGTCGGCCACTGCCAACGACGACGCCACAATCGTCGGCTTGGCCGATCTTCGCAAATGCGATGAACAGGGGGTACCCCTTCTCATCGACCAAGTAGTCACGGTTGAAGGAGCAGCGCTTATCGATACAGGCAAGTGGCACAACGCCGCGAACTACTTCGCGATCGTAGGGCCAGCTCAACCCGTATCGCTCTCAGATTGGGCCAAAGCTGTCACACCATCTGATCGCGTTTTCGGCACGCTCGTGTATCTCCCCGGAACCACCGTTCCCCAGGTAAAAGCGGGCGATTTTGTTCGTGTTACAGGAAAGGTGTCTATCAAAGGATACACCACAGATTATGGCACCACGGTAATTGTGCCCTCCAGTTCCGAGCAGATAGTCATACTCGAACACGGCTCCGACATCATAGGGAATCTGCCGGCAACTCGGCTCGCCACCGATCCAACCTTCGCTGAAGCCGAACCCCTCGAAGGCCAGCTCGTTACCGTCGAAGGAAGGCTCTTCGGCTATGATGACGAGGGAATCACCCAAGGCTTTTGGCTCGACGGAAGCCGCGACGGAAACATAGAGGACGCCGAGGGCATGATGCAGGTCAAATTCTACAACTATCATGGTCTCGACATATCCCATCTTGGAAACGGCTCCTACGCAAAAGTAACAGGCGTGCTCGTTCAGGGGCAGGATTTCCCGCCATACCACGGCGGCTACTACATCCGCCCCACTGCTCAGGAATTCATCACCGACGATCCCAGTAGGAAGCTGGTCTCGGCGGAATCAGAAATGAGAGCCGCAAAGATCAGGTACAATGTTGGCGACCCTGTCCACATGTCAAAAAAAGGCATCTTTCAACTGAGTACCATGGTCTCTAGCACCTCATACCCATTCGTAGACCGAGTTCATTCTCACTGGAATCCAGATGGCAGCGGCGTCGTGTTCACCATGGGAAAACTGAAGAGTGCTCGGAGCACTCTGGAGAATACAGAGACAAATCTATTTCTCATCGATTTTCGGGGCGGGAATGAGCATTCCCAGCTCACCTTCGACAAAAGCCCCAAGGAATTCCCGCGATGGTCTCCTGACGGAAGCAGAATAGCCTATAGCGCGTTAGAAAGTCCCGACGAACTGTTTGGCAAGTGGGACATTTGGATATCGAACGCGTCAGACAATTCAGATCCCATAAAAGTGACTGATGGGCTATGCTATGATACGTATCCAAGCTGGTCGCCTGATGGAAAGAGCCTCGTATTCCAGTCCGACCGCAGCGGCAACTGGGACATATGGCGAATAGACCTCGACGGCAGTGTCAATGATGGTAGCGCAATCCGTCTCACCCGATCAATGTCGGATGATGGCTGCCCTGACTGGTCCCCTGATGGTTCAAGGATTGCGTTCCAATCAGACAGGAATGGCAACAGATTCGACATATGGATCATGTCTCTTGAGAGTCCGGAGAATCACGAGAGTCCTGAGAAGAACGCTTTCTGCCTGACCGGATCGCTCTCGGGCGACTCTGTTTGCCCACGCTGGTCCAATGACGGCACTCAAATAGCATTCATGTCAAATCACTTCGGAACATGGGACATATGGATGGCCGACGTAGCCACAGGGGATCTGTGGCGCGTGACTGATCTTGAGGGCGCTGAGAAGTATCCCTCATTCTCCCACGACGGACGACGCATAGTATTCGCCGCTGATCTGGGACAAGGCTGGAACCTTTACGCAGCCGATCTCAAGAGGGCCAAGCCGGCCAAATTCACAGGATCCGAGGGCCAGGCAATAACGCCTCCCCAGGCTCCGCCTGAGCAGCCAAAGGCAAAGCCGAGAGGGGAATATGGAATAGTCTCTCCCCAGCTTGCCCTGCCCGCCTTCGTAAAGCCGGAAGGGACGCTCTCCATAGAAGTGATTTCTCCGGTTCAAGATAGTCCGACATCCGCCACTAGCGTGGAATGGAAAATACGGCTTTTCCCCAAGATCGGTTCGTCTGAGGCTTCCGCAATCTCTCTCACCCCACACAAGGCCATAGCCTTGCCGGATGGCAGGTGGAGCATGGAGGCAACAATCCCTGAGGATACGCCGATCAACCTGTATGACCTGGCAGTGTCCGCATTGTGCGGAAACACACTGCTTATGGAGGACAGACAGCCGAACGCGGTGAGCATAACTACAGTCGATCCCGAAGACTCTGTTTTCGCGATCATCTCCGATATCCATCTGAACAATCCGAAATCATCCGGCGACGACCCCGACGCTTCTCTAAACACCCTGCTTCTTGAGGTTATTGAGGAACTCAACCTTATCCAGCCGGATTTCGTGGTTCTTCTTGGAGACCTCGTGGAAAGCAACGCCGACACATACCATCGCGACTTCGACGATATGTGGAATATTCTCGACGGTTACGCCAAATTCCCCGTCTTTGCCGTGATGGGAAACCATGACGGGCAGCGCGTTGGAGAAGTGGACGGATTCGAGTACTTTCAGCGCCATTTCGGCCCCCTATATCATTCCTTTGATTGGGGCGGGTGGCACTTTGCCTTGGTCAACACGTACGACCATCCAGCACATCCGTCAGACAACGGGGTCATAGGACGCGAGCAACTAAAATGGCTCGATAGCGATTTGCACTTTGCGTCGTCTGCAGGGCAGAAGATCGCAGTCATGCTCCACCATAACCCATTCGACGATAGGTGGATCTTCATGGATGAAGGCAGGGAGCAGCTTGTGGAGGTTTTAGAAAGACACGGAGCAAGGTATGTCTTCGCCGGCCACAGGCATTCAGACCAGCTCGAGCAGACGGAGCTAACAAAGATAATAACTACTCGCACAGCCCAGGCAGCAAGCCGCGACATGGCAGGGTACCGAGTCATCAGAATCGAGGATGGCTACATCGCATCTGTCCACTACATGATGCCAAAGTCCTCGAAGCCTCTTGGAACCACGAATATGGGGCCGGAGGCAGAAGGTAGAGATTGAATATATCGGCCTGGGCATGGAGGACCTGATTTGCAAGCCTCCGTGCCCTGGCCGATAGGGCCATGATGATCTGGTTCCCCTCCTTTCAACCAAGGTGGCTTGCAATCATGCAGACGCACAAACCCCATATCATGGGAGGAGTTTGGGCGGCATGTGTGGAAAACTTGTATGGTCCACGATAATGCGGGAGGGATACGCTTGAAAAGTCTGATGACTGGAAACGAAGCGATAGCCCGGGGAGCCTGGGAGGCTGGCGTCAGGTTCGCCACCGCCTATCCCGGCACCCCCAGTACGGAAATCCTGGAGAACATCGCAGGCTACGACGAAATCCGCTCCCAGTGGTCGGTGAACGAAAAAACTGCTCTTGAGACAGCTTTAGGCGGCTCCATCGCTGGCGCAAGAACCATTTGCGCGATGAAGCACGTCGGTCTGAACGTTGCCGCCGACCCTCTCTTCTCTTCGGCATACATGGGAGTCAACGCAGGGCTCGTCATTGTCACCGCAGATGACCCAGGTTGCCACAGTTCACAGAATGAACAGGACAATAGGAACTATGCAAAAGCTGCCAAGCTTCCGCTCATCGAGCCATCCAACAGCCAAGAGGCACTGGATTTCGTAAAGGTTGCATTCGAGTTGAGCGAGGCCTACAGCACACCGGTCTTGTTCAGAATAACCACAAGGCTAGCCCATGGCAAATCGGTCGTGACCGTTGGCCGCCGTGTGGACGTCAAACCGCGAGAGTACGTCCGAGACACGTCCAGATTTGTTCTAATGCCGGCACAGGCGAGGACCCGCCATGGTGTCCTTGAAGACCGCCTGATTCAACTGGAGGATTGGGCATGCACCACCCGGCTGAATCGGGTGGAGTGGGGTTCTCGAAAACTTGGCATCATCACGAGCGGAGTAGCTTACCACTACGCGCACGAGGTGTTCGGCGAGGATGCTTCCTACTTGAAGCTGGGCATGAGTTATCCATTCCCCAAAAAGCTAGTGGAGGACTTCGCCGCACAAGTTGATCGCCTGGTCGTCATCGAAGAACTCGATCCGTTCATTGAGGACGCCGTTCGCGCCATGGGAATCGAAGCGGAAGGTAAAGCCCTCATTCCCCGCCTTGGCGAACTTGATTCCGCTATCATAGCCGAAGCATTCGAAAAGGCCGACAGTAAAAGTCCGCCGCCTGAAGATGTTACTGGAAGGCCCCCGATGTTCTGCGCCGGTTGTCCGCATCGCGGCGTCTTCTACGAGCTTGGACAGCTTCCCGTGACGATAACAGGTGACATCGGGTGCTATACTCTGGGTTCGCTGCCCCCGTTTGCAGCCACCGAAACGTGCATATGCATGGGCGCAAGCATATCGGCGGGGCTAGGATTCCAGAAGGTTTTCAACATGCTGAACCCGGCCGATCCCAAGAGAACGATTGCCGTAATCGGCGACTCCACCTTCTATCACTCAGGCATGACCGGTCTTCTCGATGCGGTCTATAACGACGTCGGACTCATAACTATCATCCTCGATAACCGGATTACCGCAATGACCGGCCATCAGGAGAATCCTGGCTCTGGCTATAATCTTTCGGGCCAGAGCGCTCCCCAAGCAAGGCCTGAAGAGATCGCCAAGGCCTTAGGTGTCGAACGGGTCACCACTGTCAACCCATATGATCTTACAGAGGTGAAGAAGGCACTCGATAACGCGCTTGCAGACCCTCATCCATCAGTGATTGTGTCCCGAGCGCCGTGCGCCCTTCTGAAGCGTGAAGCGGTCAGAAGGCCGCCTTACTTCGTCGACCAGGATGCATGCCGAAAATGTAAGGCATGCCTCAAGGTAGCCTGTCCGGCGCTGTACGTGGAAGACGGAGAGGTGCACATCGATAATGCATCCTGCGTCGGGTGCGGCGTTTGTGCCCAAGTATGCAGATTTGGCGCGATCAATCAAACAGAGAAAACGGGTGAGAACTGATGGCTAACACTACTAGCATTATGTTGGCGGGAGTCGGCGGGCAAGGCACGATATTGGCAAGCCGAATCCTTGCGCAGCTCCTCCTCGATAAAGGCTACGATGTTAAGATGTCGGAAGTTCATGGCATGGCTCAGCGTGGCGGAAGCGTCACCACGCAGGTGCGCTACGGTGAGCAAGTCGACGCGCCGACCATAGCACCCGGACAGGCCGATTTCATACTGTCTTTCGAGGCTATGGAAGCGGCAAGGACGGCGCACTTCCTCAAGCCCGGAGGAACAATAGTTGCCAACACGAGAAGGATTCCCTCACTCCCGATACTCATCGGCAAGGAAGAGTATCCGGATGATATCGACGAGCGCCTTGCAGAACGTGGAATCGATGTCCGTTGGGTAGATGCGTATTCCATCGCCGAAGAACTGGGGAATACACGCGTGGAAAACGTCGTCCTTCTCGGGGCATTTTCCACAGTTCTGCCATTTACTGAAGGCGCGTGGAAAAAGGCCATAGCCCAAGTTGTGCCGCCACGCCATGTGGAGCTCAATGTAGTTGCTTTTCAGAGAGGAAGCAGGCTGACGTAAAGATGGAGACACCGATTGCGCTCACCGTGGCCATTTTGGGGATTACAGGGGCAGCTTCGCTTATCTTCGGATATCTCATAGGCCGAAAGAACAGGTTCGACTTGATCAACGGATACACTGACGAGAAGATGCTCGATGCCGCAAAGTTCGCTCGATGGATGCGACTATGCTACAACATCATGGGAGGAGTGCTGATTGGAGCATCCGCCCTGCTTGTTGCCACAAAGGCAGTTCTTGCAATTGTGATTGCATGTACCGTGATAGTAACAGTCGTGCTTGCAGTAATGACACTTGGCGCACGAAGGTACTACCGAATATGAGTGCTCGTGCCATACGCCCCCGGCTAGGGCGCAAGCTGCGGCCTGGGGGCGTTGTTCTGTCGCTTTCCTCGCCTTGCCCGCCTCTTCGCAGATACTGCATTCTATCCCGCCAAGCTAGTGATGATGAACTACCAGGAGGTTTACCTCAGGCGGTCATCGGAGCCATCGCACCCCTTCTTCATCTCGGCCATGCGCTGCCTGATTCGCGCTTCATTGGGATTCTCCCCTGGTTCGTAGTATCTGCGCCCCTCAAGCCCCTCCGGCATGTATTGCTGGCTTACCCAGGCCCCAGGATAGTCATGGGGATACTTGTAGCCTACGCCATGGCCGAGGGTGGATGCACCGCGATATGAGGCGTCCCGCAGATGAAGCGGAACGTCTGATATGGATCTGGTCCTCACGTCATCCGTGGCAGCATCAATCGCCCGGATGACGGAGTTGCTCTTGGGAGCCGTAGCTATGTAGATCGTGGCATGGGCCAGTATTATCCGAGCCTCGGGAAGACCTACCTTCTCCACCGCGGCAAGAGCAGCGGACGCAACCAGCAACGCCTGGGAATCCGCCATGCCCACATCCTCGCTGGCGTGGATCATCAGACGTCGAGCAATAAACCGAGGGTCTTCGCCTGATTCGATCATCCTGGCAAGGTAATGCAGAGCAGCGTCGGGATCCGACCCCCGCATGCTCTTTATGAAGGCAGACACCACGTCGTAATGCATATCGCCCCCGCCATCGTATCGGAGAGCCCTATGCTGTATGGAGTCTTCAGCCACCTCCAATGTTATGTGGATCCTTCCATCCTCGCCCGCTGGCGTAGAGAGTGCAGCAACCTCTATCGCATTCAATGCCGTTCGGGCATCGCCGTTGGCAAAACTGGCGATGTGATCTAGGGCATCATCATCTATGGATATGTTGAGATAACCGAGCCCACGCTCTGAATCGTCCAGAGCGCGCGCAATAAGGCAGCGCACATCGTCGACGCCCAAAGGCTCAAGCTTGAATATGCGAGAGCGCGAGACCAACGGCGGGTTGACGTCGAAGAATGGATTCTCAGTGGTAGCGCCGATAAGCGTGACAGTGCCGTCTTCAACTGACGGCAAGAGGGCGTCCTGTTGTGCCTTGTTGAACCTATGGATCTCGTCGATGAACAGAATCGTACGAACACCCTGAAGCTTCCATCTGTCCCGAGCGGTTGCCACAACCTGCCTGATGTCGGCAACCCCGGCAGTCACCGCATTAAGCCTTACGAAGTCCGCCTTGGTCGTAAGTGCAATCACCTCGGCGATCGTGGTCTTGCCCGAGCCTGGCGGGCCATAAAGTATTATCGATCCTAGCTTGTCGGCCTCTATCGCCCTCCGCAGAAGCTTCCCTGGCCCGAGAATGTGGTCTTGTCCAAGTATTTCATCAATGGTGCGAGGCCTCATCCTAGCCGCAAGGGGGACGCGATCGCCCCCTCCTCGCTTTTCGGCCGCATAGTCAAATAGATCAGGGCCTGAAATCATCTGGCTCACCTCGGGTACTGTTCAATGTAGCAACTTGGCATGCTCGCCCACTGGCGCAACTCCATCATACATCATAGAAGGCAAAGGTGGACAACGAGGCAATCGGCCGGCCTTCTGCATATATGTTGAGGAGCAATAGATCCGACCCCGGACATGATTTTGACTGCTGAACTATGACGTTGTACAGAGGAGAAGAGTAGTCTGAAGACCAGAGCACACTATTGCGCTTTACGCCGATTCTGTTCAGCGAAAAACAACGATTTGGACGGATAGCAAGCCAAGCGTTTTCAATCGCAGAATGTGCGGTCAGAAAAGCCCCGGGATAAAGGCAAAGCCCAACAGGCTTAAGCTGCCCATTGGGCAAAAAAGGACCCCACCATGCCGTAGCCGTGGCCGTTTCTCCCCCGCGCCCGCGAGGTGGGTGCCCTCCCATCACGTTTGCGTTCCACGTTTTCACGCGGCCCACACGCCGGTGACAGAGTCCAGGCTCCCATTGATGATGTGTTGGAAGTAAACAGCCAGAGTGCTTACGTGCACAGCAGGGTAATAGCTCCAATCGATGTCAAGTACATGATATCACACGACCTGCGGCGTTTCAACAAAACCGATCCTGCCAAAAATTGAGGCAATTGGATGGAATGCGAGCCGATACCTGCGCGTTAGCAGCTTACTCCATACCCGCTTTGCCAGCCTCCAAAACCTTCGAGGCCAGCTCGGCTTGGAGAACAAGCTCTTGATCGCCTGTGGCCATGGCTTTGAGCGTCACCATATCCGTCGCCAGTTCCTCGTCGCCTATGATCGCCACGAAACGTGCCCCCACTTTCGCTGCAAAACGCATCTGAGCCTTGAGCCCGCGGTCGAGCATGTCGTAATCTGCAGAGATCCCGCAAGAACGCATGTTGAAGGCCAGCTCGAATGCCCTCTCGCGAGCGGCCTCACCCAAGGACACAAAATAGATGTCTATCGGCCGATCATACGCTTTTTCGCCGGCCGAGGCGCGCATGGCAAGTACGCATCTCTCAAGCCCACAAGCAACGCCCACCGCAGGGGTTGGAGGTCCTCCTACCTCTTCTACCAACCCATCGTAACGGCCGCCGCCGCCTATAGCGTCCTGGGACCCGATTCCTCCAACATTGTACTCAAACGTAGTTCTCGTATAGTAGTCTAGTCCCCTAACGAGCCTCGGGTTTATCACGTATTCCACGTTGAGCTTGTCCAAAAGGCGGCTAACCTCATCAAAATGACTGCGGCATTCCGGACACAGGATATCCAATACCATAGGCGGCTCCGGGAGCGCACGGCGGCATTCCTCCGACTTGCAGTCAAGGAGACGCAAAGGATTCCTATCGTATCGCGAAACACAAGACGGACACAGTTTGCTCAAAACTGGCCTATACGTCTCCCTCAAAAGCTCCCTATACGCCGGCCTGCACGAAGGGCAGCCTATGGAGTTGATGTTCACAATCACTCCCCGGATTCCCAGAGAATCGAATACCTCGAGCGGAACCGAAATGACTTCTGCATCTGCTGCAGGGCTCGGCGCTCCAATGATCTCCAGACCAAACTGGTGAAACTGACGGTATCTTCCTGCCTGAGGCCGTTCGTATCTGAACATCGGCCCAAGGTAGTAAAGTTTCGCAGGTTGCGGCTTACTGGCAAACCCACGCTCTACATATGCTCGCACAACAGGTGCCGTGCCCTCAGGCCTGAGAGTGATTGAGCGGTCTCCCCTATCAGTGAATGTGTACATTTCCTTCTCAACTATGTCTGTGGCTTCGCCCACACCTCTCTCGAAGAGTTCTGTGTGTTCGAATATGGGAGTGCGTATCTCCCTGTAGCCAGCCCTTTCAGCCGCACCCCGCACGAGCCCTTCAACGTGTTGCCAAAGCCCAACTTCGTCTGGAAGAATATCAGTAGTGCCTCTCGGCGCTGTAATATCCACGCAAACGCCCCCCAGTGCAGATTATGAAAATGGGCGGGCCCAAGCCCGCCCTAAGATATCCAAGATCACAATTACTCTTCAACAGATACAGACTCTCCGGTGCTTTCAACCTGCTCTCCGGCATCATCCGCGTCCTTCGCTTCCTTAGCCGCCTCCAATGCCTCCTTAAGCTGAGCCTCCCAACGGGCCCTGGAAGCCGCCTCAATCTCGGCAATCATTTCTTCCTCCCGAGCCGCGTCATCATCCATGCCCATCTCTTTGTAGGCATCCCGGATCAGCCCATGCACTATAGGAGAGAACGTGGCGTCTTCGCCTGCCAAGTCCGAAGCCTTCTTGTACAGCTCACGTGCACGATCCTTCTGCCCTGATTCCCTCAGGTTATCTGCCCGTGCAATGAGCACAAAAGGTTCGTCGGGCCCAAGCTTGAGAGCGCTTTCGAACGCCTTTTCGGAATCCTTAGCCTTACCTGCCGCTGCCAGCGCCTTACCTAGCGATATCTGGAGATATGGATCCTGCGGCGTCTGCTTGATGGCTTTCCTGTACTGCTTCACCGCCTCATCGTAATCCCCTTCGACCATGGCGCGGTATGCAAGCACCCTCGGATCATATATAGTTATCTTTGCATCTTTGCGAAGCTCATCGACGAGCTCCTGCCTATTTGCCGTCTCTTTGCGGTATCTGATCAGCTGCTCAATGTTTTCCTTCGATTCCTCATAATCGAGATTAGGCTGAGTTACCGCAATCTTGTCGAATTCCTCTTTGATCTCTTCCTCGGTCACTTCGACAGGCTTTGCTACAGAGGGATAACTCCCAATAATCTGCTGTCGACCAAGGTATTCCTTGTAGCTCTTCTTGGTAAACCCCCAGTTTGCCAGAGCTGACACGAATTCCCGTTCGTCTGAAAAATAGGCCTTGTCAGCCTCGTAGGCCGAATCTACCACTACCTGATTCGCCACATACCCTGCCTTCTTAGCTGCATCGAGTATGAGCGCGTCTTCTATTAGGGCATCCAAAGCATCAGACCGCAACTCTTCTATATCCTCAGGCTTTAGGCCGCCATATTGCACACGACGCGAGTAGGCCTGCTGGAATTCGAGTGCAAGATCGAGCGCTGACACCTTTACCGAATTAACCTTGGCTACGGTAAGCCTGGCGCTCCCGGCGTTGGCATTGGAACCCGCAAAAAGCATGGGAATTACCATCCCAAGCGCTAAAACACCCGCTATGACGGCAACAATTGTGCCGGCTTGCTTACGCATCCCTGAGATCAAGATAATAACCCTCCCAGCTAAGCTCAATAGCCTACGTCATTGTATCGCACGAAGATTGCAGTGTCAACGAATGCGCGACCGTCCATGCCACGCCTTTTCAGCTGCTATAGTTGTGTCTGGGCCATGCCCTGGATATACTCGAATCCTCTCGTCGAGGCTGAATATGACCTCAAAGATAGAACGCCAGAGAGCCTCTTCATCACCGCCTGCAAAATCTGTCCGTCCGACTCCGCACGCAAAGAGAGTATCTCCCGTGAAAAGCGTCAGGTCGTCGGGGAGCAACAGGCTGATTCCTCCCGGAGTATGCCCTGGAGTCGCCAACACTTCGAACTCCATCTCGCCCACGCGCAACACATTTCCGCCCTCAAGAGTATGGTCCGCTACGAGCGAAGATCCCTGTCCTCCCGACCGCGCCAACACGTGAAAAACATCGTCTGGTTCGGCTAGCATGTCCGCATCGAGAGCGCCTACGTATACAGGAGCTCCTGTCGCATCCCGTAACGCCCCATTGCCCCCAATGTGGTCGGGATGCCCGTGCGTATTGATTATTGCCCGGCACTCGAGACCATGCTGCTTCAGAATATTCTGGATGCGTGGGGAAAAAGCCCCGGGATCGATCACTACTGCGTCCTCATGGCCCTCACGCCAAACAATGTAACAGTTGGTTGATATCGGCCCAAGCACGAGCCTTTCTACGTTGAGCACACCCGCATCCGCCAAATAAAACCCGCCTCCTTGCAGTCTCAGTCTGTAACCAAATTCAAAAGGCCTTGCCGCTGTCAAGCAAAATCGTCACAGGCCCGTGATTAACAAGGTGTACATCCATCTCAGCCCTGAATATACCAGTTTCAACCGGAACGCCCATGTTTCTTACTCCTCTGACGAATTCCTCGTAGAGGACATTCGCATGTTCAGGCGCAGCGGCATCCGTGAAACTGGGCCGTCGCCCACGTCTGCAGTCTCCGTACAATGTAAACTGGGATATGGCAAGCATGCCTCCTCCAACATCCAGAAGTGAAAGGTTGAGCTTGCCTTCATCGTCGTCAAAAATCCTCAGGTTCGGGATCTTCTCTACCATGTATTCAACATCTTCCGAGCCATCCTCTCTCGAAATGCCCAGAAGAACCACAAGGCCATGGCCTGTGCTTCCAACAATCTCACCATCTACACTGACCGAAGCCTCGGTCACCCTCTGAACCACAGCTCTCAGCGATAAGCACCTCCACGTTGAACCAGCCACCCAATATTATCACAACTATCAGGGCTATGGCGACAGCTCGAACATCAAACGACGCCCGTCAGTTGATCGCCGCCCTGCGCACACTTTGGACCCCTGAAATCCGTCTGAGCCTCTCCATCACAGAATCCATGTGCTCCACGTCATGTATCTCCACAGTCATGTTTATCACAGCTACCCTGTTTTTGAGGGTCCTGGCAGTAACTGCGCTTACATGGGCCTTCATCTCCACAGCGGTGTTGATTACACCTGTGAGAAGACCGGGAGCGTCGTAAGCTTCCATCTCGATCTCGACAGGGTATGATTCGCCGTCCTTTGTATCCCAATACACATCGACAACACGGTCTTTTTCAGCATTAACTATAATCATGGCATTAGGACAATCTTTCCTGTGAACCGAAACCCCACGACCGCGGGTTACATATCCCACTATGGGATCGCCGGGCACCGGGTTGCAACACCTTGCGAACCTAACCAGCAAGTTGTCTACCCCAGGAACCCGAACTCCATGGGAAGACCCGGCCTTTTTCTTGGCTGGTGAGGGCTTGGGCGTCTCATCTGCAGCCCGCTCAGGAACGAGTTTGGTGACAACTTGGGCCGCCGACAGCTTGCCATAACCTACACTTGCAAGCAGGTCATCGGTACTCTGATAACTGAACTTCTGCGCCACCTCGAGCAATCGCTCTTCCTTCATGTTCGCACGCACTTGGAGCCCGAGCTTTTTCAGTTCCTTCTCCACAAGCTCCTTACCCTGTTCCACCGATGCTTCTCGTTGCTCTTCCTTAAGCCATTGCCTGATCTTTCCCTTGGCTTTCGATGTTTTGGCTATGGCCAGCCAGTCTCTACTGGGACCTGCTTGCGACTTGCTGGTAATGATCTCCACAATGTCGCCAGTTGCCAGCTTAGTGTTGAGCGGAACCATCCTCCCGTTCACTCGCGCTCCCGAGCATGAGTGTCCCACATCAGTGTGGACGGAATATGCAAAGTCGATCGGGGTTGACCCAGCAGGCAGCGTCTTCACATCACCGCGCGGGGTAAAGACGTATACCTCGTCCGAGAAGAGGTCGACCTTGAGCGTCTCAACGAACTCCGTGCCGTTTCTCGTCTCTTTCTGCCACTCGAGGATCTGCCTGAGCCAGGTGATCTTATCTTCGAAATCGCCCCCTCCCCCGCCCTCCTTATAGCGCCAGTGGGCAGCGATTCCGTATTCGGCAGTTCTGTGCATCTCCCACGTGCGTATCTGGATCTCCAGAGGCTCGCCCCTAGGGCCGATAACAGTCGTATGGAGGGATTGATACATATTCGACTTGGGCATGGCAACATAGTCCTTGAAACGTCCGGGAATTGGCTTCCAGATGCTGTGGACTGCTCCAAGCACCGCATAACATTCACGAAGTGTGCCTACTATTACCCGAAGCCCCATGAGATCCCAGATTTCGCTGAAATCCTTGCCTTGCTTTTCCATCTTCCGGTATATGCTGTAGAAGTGTTTCGGACGTCCCTGGATCTCAGCGGAAATCCCGATCTCTGTGAGCGCAGCCTCGAGCGTCTCGCGAGCCTCTTCAATGTATCCTTCCCTCTCCTGCCTCTTCGTAGCGACCTTCTCTACCAGATCGTAGTAGGCATCGGTATCAAGATACCTGAGGGATAGGTCCTCCAGTTCCCATTTCATCCTCCACATTCCAAGCCGATGCGCTAAAGGAGCATATATCTCCAGCGTCTCACCGGCCACCCGTCTCTGCTTGTCAGGAGGGGAGAAATCCAAAGTCTGCATGTTGTGGAGCCTGTCCGCCAGTTTGATCAGGATGACCCGAATGTCCTTGGCCATGGCCACGAACATCTTCCTCAGGCTCTCAGCCTGCTGTTCCTCGCGACTCTTGAAATCCATCCGCGACAATTTGGTTACCCCGTCCACAAGCGTAGCAATCTCCGAACCAAACACCTGGCTAATCTCCTCGTAGCTCCTTCCCGTGTCCTCTATCACGTCATGGAGCAGACCCGCAGCTATGGTGTTGGGATCCAAATTCATGTCAGCGAGGATGAACGCCACTGCGACCGGGTGGTCAAAGTATGGCTCGCCAGACTCGCGCACCTGCCCGTCGTGGGCGTCACGAGCATAATCCCACGCGCGCTCTATGACGCTAAGATCAGCATCCGGACGGTTTGCTCCGGCCTTGGCAAGCAATTCTTCCAATGTGCGCGGCTCATTCTGACCATGGACCATCCCCGCCGCCCCCCTTTCAAAACCTCGGAGAGGATTCTTTCTTAGACTACGGCACTGCAAGCGCGGCCACAAACTGCGACGCCATTATGCATCCTGGGACTTTCTCAGGTCTTTCACGATCAATTGCGGCTCTCTGCGACCATTCCACTCATTCACCTCGAGGGAATACAGAACATCCACTTCTGAAAAACCCTGAGACACGTCTACATGGCTGCCTGCCATGCGAAAACCGATAGCATCTATCACTCGTCCGCCCCGTCCCAGCTTTAGCTTCAAATGTTTTCCGTCGGGCCCTACGTTCCTCCGCTCCAGAACATGCATGTTCCTTGTGACAAAGAGTGGAGTCGGATTACCGTATCCAAAGGGTTCCAGACGTTCCAGTTCCATCGCGAGCTCGATACAGATCTCGTCTTCGCCAAGCTCTGCATCGACAAGCACCCTTGGAACGAGATCCTCCTCTGTAAGCCATTCATGTCCTATCTCGTTGAGCCGTTCTCTGAACAAGTCCAAATCTTCCGCCTTTATTGACAATCCCGCCGCCTGTGAATGTCCTCCGTATTTGAGCAACAGATCAGAACATTCCGTCAGAGCCGAATACAGATTGAATGCAGGTATACTTCTGGCTGATCCCCTGCCCACGTCTCCCTCAAAGGATATGAGGACCGTAGGCCTGTACGTCAGCTCAGCTATTCTCGACGCAACGATTCCAATAACCCCACTGTGCCATCGGTCAGAGCCCAACACGATTGCGCGAGTAGTCTGTGTATTCATCTTGCTCACAGGCACCCAGGCCTCCCGCAAGATGGAGAGCTCGATCTCTTGCCTTTTGCGGTTTTCTTCGTCGAGCATGGCGGCGAGCTCTGCAGCCTCCTGGGCCGAATCGGTCAGGAGCAACCTGGCTCCCAGGCTTGGATCGCCAAGCCTTCCGGCTGCATTCACCCTAGGACCCACCGTAAAACTGACGTGCCCTGCCCGAATCTCCCGGCCTGAAAGATCCGATACGTCCAAAAGGGCATTGATGCCGTGATTTGAAGATCGCCCCATAAGCTCCAGCCCAGCCTTGGCTATTATCCTGTTCTCCCCCTGTAACGGCACCACATCTGCAATGGTCCCGAGAGCCACGATATCGAGATACTTGTGTGGGTCTGCCGCGCACGGCGGCCTTCCCGCAAGGGTCCATACAGCCTGAGCAAGTTTGAACGCCACGCCGACTCCGGCCAGTTCCTTGAAGGGATACCGGGAATCGTGGCGCTTTGGGTCTACAACACCAACACACGAAGGCAGGATACTTCCAGCTTCGTGGTGGTCGGTGATGATCACGTCTATGCCCAGCTCAGAGGCATAATCGACCTCTTCAATAGCACTGACACCGCAGTCTACGGTCACCAACAGCGACACGCCGTCGCCAGCAGCCTGCTCTATTGCTTCTCTGTTAAGCCCGTATCCTTCCACAAGTCGATTGGGAATGTGGTAGTCCACATTCGCCCCCAAAGATCTCAAGACGGAAACAAGCAGCGCAACAGAGGTTATCCCGTCTACATCGTAATCCCCGTATACCCGTATTCCCTCACCAATTTCCACGGCAGCCCAAAGCCTAGCAGCCGATCGCTCCATGTCAGGCATGGCGAAAGGATCATGCATTTCCGAAGGGTCAGGCATTAGGAAAGCCCCAACAGACTTCTCATCAACAATGCCCCTGTTCGCCAAAACACGGGCAAGAACGGGCGAGATGCCGCATGTTGCCGCTAGCCTTTTTTCTGCTGCCGAGTCTCCTTCACGAAGCTCCCATATCGTTCTTCTAGGGGCCATAGATTTCTCCACCTTAATCAGGAACCATTCGACTTTTGTCCAAGTTCCCCTTCTAGTCATGTACATGATTCAATACTACCACGTTTGAACCCTTTCGCGCTCGTCCTTTACCAGCTTTGCCAGCAAGTCGCGGTCGAACTCATCAACAATGTACAAGGTCCCGTTGGCGATCTCGGTGAGCTTCCGCAGAAACCCTCGATTGGGAGCAAGACCTATGCAGGTGAACGGCAGCTTGTTCCTGGCAATCTGTTCCGCCGCCACCAGTGCATCTCTAGCAGGGTCCCCCGTCCAGTAGTTCATCGTGGGTATGCCATCTGTAAGCAAGACGAGCATGGTCGGTACCCCTTTACGCGACCCCAAAAGCTTCACAGCCTCCACAATTCCAGCTGCGAGCGGAGTCAGCCCTGCAGGCCTCACCGTTGCCAACCCGTCTTCAAGCGCCCTGATCGACCTTGCCCGCAATACATGCTGAGTTACCTTCCTGTCCTGAAAAGTGAGGACACTCACCTTGTCGCGGCAAGTCAAGAAGAGGTGGCGGGCGAGGTGTTTTGCAGCCTGTATCCGCCTCCCGGCCATACTTGCGCTGGCATCTATCAGCAGACACACATCAACCCTGGCCGGACGTCTGACCTGCTCTATACGGATATCCTCCCTTTGGATCGGGCTGTGGCTCCCTTCCGTTGCGCAACGTACAGCCCAACTCCGCACCGTTTCAGCAACGGAGATATTGCCCCGGTAATCGACCTCAGACGCGGGAATCACGGTCCGTACAATACCCGGTCCGTTTCCAGCTCTCATGCCCTTGGAGAAATCGCTCCGCTCCAGGGGCGTGCCACGCGGCCTGGCGCTCCGACGGATGATGCGACGGACCTGGTTCTCCACCTCTCTGGCGAATTTCTTGAGAAACGACGCAAGACGCCTGCCCTTAGCTGTAAGGACAAGCGCAGCGCCTTCTCCCTCCACGATTTCCAACGTTCTCAGTTTCGCCAGCATTCCCTCTGCGTCACCGAATTCCCGTTCCAACATGGCATAGGGATTCTCTCGCCTGCCCGGACCGGCCACGCATTCCAGAAATGATTTAAAACTGTTCACTGAGCCGAAATCAGTGCAAACCTCCAAAGCTTGCTTCATCAGATCCGGCAGGCTGTTTCCTCCATCATACGGGATTTGCTCACGCATGTAAGAATCGGTCGAACACGAATAAGGAGAAAGATCGACCGGCGAAGACTCGGAAGAGGAAGCATTCTCTATCTGCTCCAATCGGCGCAGGCCAACACCGCTCGAAACGATTGATGCTTCAACCTCACGGACAATGTAGTAGACCAATCCTACCATCTCAGGCGGGAGGAATGCCGCAACGTGCACGTGCCCGCGGTGGGCAATCTTGAGTGACTCCTTCTGTCCGAAATTGAGGCTGCCTGTGACGCGCCCGCCACCTGTCGCGGTCTGAACATCGATGAAGTCCGCTAGACCAGCGATAGACCAAATCGGTCCGCCTAATTCCAGCAGGGGCCTAGGGAGTACAGACATCTGCTGAGCATAAGCCTCAACCGCCCGCCTTATCGCTTCCGCCGCCGTACGATGGTCCACGTCTGCCAACTCGTGAAAAATGTCTATATGAACTACTTCATCCGTCGAAGACCGCTGGTAGAAAACCTGTCCCGCATCGAGGCGGCATTGGACCTGAGCCTGCCCCGGACAATGCGGGTCTAGCACGTGGACACACCTTGATACCAAAGCCGTCTCGCCTATTCTCACACCACGCCCAAGATCTAGCTCACCGTTGATCTCACGGGCAAAGCTAAGAAGAGCATCGATGTTCAAGCCAGATCATCCTCTGAGAACACAAGCTTCGGGCCAATATCGGTTATGGGCCGCGCGGGGTTTGGAGGGCAGACCTCGCTCACCGAAGCCGACCCGGCTTTAGCACGGGTTCCCCCTGCATAACCCCAACGCCCTCCTTCACCTGATACTCCAACATCGTCTGCGTCCTCCTCGCCACCCTGGGCCTGACAATGCCTATCCCCTCCGTCTGCGCTAGCGCCTTCCTTTCCGACCAGGCGATCTTCGGATTTCATCCTTTCCATAATCCGATGGAGAATGCCTCTCAAGCCAGGCCCCCCGCAATCTGCTCCATTCGGCTTCGATGTTGCCACCTCACTGCCTAGATTTCGATCGCGCCCGGAAGTGTTGGCCGCATCAAGCGGAGCACGTGTTGTATCCCACGTCGCCAAGGTCTCACACGTATCTGCGACAGACGCCGTCTTAGATACCCTCGACTTGTCGGCCTCCGACCGCGCAAGCCCTCCGTAGCCTGCCGTAGCATTGGGACGTCCCTGCCCATGGCCAGCCCTTTCTTGCAGTGCATCGACATACCTCATTATGTTCGCCAGAGCTGACACGTCCACTCGGTGCCGAAGCGCTAAGGGTAGGATAATGCGAATGTCCTCCAGGCAAACGCAGCTTCGTCCGGCCAAGGCCGCGCGGCACCGGGCCGCGCTCTTCGCCGACTCGAGCGCCCTTATACTCTCTATGTCGAAGTCCACGTAGAGAGTGGCCAAGAGCTCTACAAGATCATCAGGGAACTCTACTTGCGGCGCCAAGAGGGCCGCTGCGGTCAAACGCCCCGGCCAACTGCCGGGGGCATTCATGTTGCAGACGCCCGCTTGACCTGTCGCCAGCTCTATCCGCCCGCCCAAGCCCGACGGATTAAGTCTTCTTGACGCATCAGTCCGCTCGTGGGTTCCAATTGCGTCGCATTCCTCCCATGGCCTGCATCTTCTCATCGCTCCCTGTGTCGCGAAGTCATCGCATTCCAGAATACGACGTATCATTGAAGCCTGGCTCGTTCTGCCCATTTCCACCGATAAGTCGAACCTGTCCGCAAGCTGCCTTCTTACGTCCTCAAGGGGCCCGGGATCCTCATCAGGATTAGATGCAGCCCAGACGCTGATCTCCACGGGCATCGACACCACTGGAAGACCGGCCTCCTCGATCTGAATTCTGCCTGGTCTCGTCCCCATCACATCAAGCAGCACATCGGTGAGTTCGGGCGAAGTGTCGGCAAGTCGGTTCACCTCGTCTACGAAGAGAATGCCCCGATTCGACTTGGGGATAGTCCCCAGAAGGAGAGCGGCCTGAGGTTTCTCCCGGTCCATCACTTGGGCGAGATCTATGCTCCCGACGACAGTTCCCAGTTTGGCCGAATGGGATATCTCGCGGAAAGGCATAGGTATTCGTTCCGAAGCGAGCGCTTCCAGTTCAGACAAAGGGAGGTCGCGATGGTCTGGGCAGTGAGGCGCCCATGTCCGACAATTCTGTTCACATGCGGCTATCCGCTCTATTGTCGGGAGGATAGTAGCGGCGGATCTGAATATCGTGGTCTTCCCTGTGCCTCTTACGCCCTCTGCGTGCACATGCATGGGACGTCCTGCAAGCGAGGAGACGATGGAAATCTCGACTGCGGCAAAGAGCAGGGCATTGCCCTCATGTTTCACAAGATCGTCGTACGTGCGCAAAACATACCCCTCCGCATCAGTGCTATACCTGAGGTAGTATTGCACCATGCGTGGTCTTTGATTCCAGTTCTCCTCGAGGATGACTCTAGAGATATCCGGAGAAATCTCGACGAAGTGAGAACTTATGCTCGTGTTTCGCGCATGACATGTTCCACCCAAAGGCTCACTCAATAGCTACGTGCTCAAAGGTTATCGGCTACAAGTTAGACCGGCAACGTGGGCCATTTTACGCCATCAGAAGACACTGCTCATTGAGAAACGCCTGGCTTGCGGGGCAGTCGGGGGCCATCGAAGCCAAAAGCCCCGTTTTGTAGAGTCTCTCGGGCGAAAGCCTACAAAACCTAGCACGGCCAGACGTGAAAGCATTTCGCGGGAACATATCCCGCAAGGACATCACTGACGTTTTCCGGAGGGCACCACAGGGACTATCTGATGGACGCGTCACTTGCCATAGAAACAACGACTCACCAATAGGCCTCTGGCAACTCGCAAGACACACCTCAACCCAATTTGACTGAATCGTCCAGACTACAGGCAATGCAGCTACAGAATCGCGCAGAATCCTGCTGATATTCGTCTACAGTAAGCAAACTCCGTTGATCTCCAGTTTGAATTCGCAATCAAGAACCTCGGCAGCGCGTCGGCACATCAACATGCGAGTAAGAAAGATCTCGAAATAGTCCATAACTGGGCATATCTCAGTGTCGATAGTCACCGTAAGCGTTATCAGACGCTGTTCCGCATCGACTTCGAGAAATGAACGCTCCGCAGCATATGACACCCTGTCATGTATGTCGAAGCTTGCGATGTCGCGCTTGCTCACTCGGGTTCTGTGGACATCGCTTTTGTCGGCCAGTATAACCGCTGCTGCGACCTCGTTGACAGGGTGACCATATTCCTCCTCGTGATTGCCCACCGCAGCCATCACAATCGCGACTTCATCTGGATCCATTCCCATTCGGGTCAACACGCTCATCGCTATGAATGCGCTGCTCTGTCCATGATGGTCCCGTGAGACGGAATTACCTATATCGTGAAGATAACCCGCTATTCCCGCAAGTTCCGCAGTGCGTGCAGGGTAAACCAGCCTCTCCAGAACGTTATGAGCAATGCTTGATACCAAACCGGCATGTCTGTAGCCATGCTCTGTGAATCCTATCGCCGCCATGTTATGCATGGCGCACCTTATGAACGCATCTATCTCAGGATCTTGTTTTACATCTTTTAGAGTGATTTTCTTCTCCAACTCCTGTATAGCGCCTCCCTTCCTTTTCTTCTACAATCCGACTTTATCCCGATGCCGAAGTGTGCTCAAATTATAAAACGGCCGCGCCAAGCCGACGCGGCCCGGATATGCATTCGCTTAAAACTAGATGTAATCGAATGCGTACTGGTCTATGGGTCCGAAGGGGATAAAGAGAGTCCATGAAAGGCTCTTTATGGTTCTGCCCGAAAACTTCGGATCTACACTCCAGAACGGCATTATCGCGTAGGTGCGCATCGCCACCCCTTTCGGAAGTGGCTTTTCAGGTACAACAGCCGGGGGCTGCGCAAAGTATTTTCCCCGGATTGCGCCATCGGCTTCCACTACATAGAATGCCTCCAGTGAAGGGTAGATCAAGCAGTTGTCGGGGCCGGACACATTCTCCACTATGAGATCGAACTTGATCTCAGGCGGTACCTCCAGCATTCCAACAACCCGAACTCGCACTCCCCCTATCTCCTTGGCCGTGGGAAACAGCCCTTTTCGATAGGAAAGCGATATCCACTCTCCGCCAAGCATCTTATCGTCCACGACCCTGAAGCGTCCGGCAATGTCGCGCAGCTTGAGGTATCTGACTCTCAACTGACCGTCAGAATTCGTGTAGTAGACCTTAGCACGGACACTATCACCTAGGTTTGCGGTTTCCACGGCCGCAATAGAGACTATGCCGTCACTCTTGCCCTCGCGAGACCCAACATATTCCACCCACGAGAGAGCTGCGTCGTCCGCAAGTTCCTCAGCACGCCGCCAGTCCCCTTCCTGGAAAGCCATGAGATACTCACGTGCCACCTCTTCAGCCGTGGCAGTGCTGGAAGCTCCAGCCGAGAAGGGAATCGCCACAAGCAAGATGAGCAAAGCGCCCAACGCCGTCCATCTCTTGTTAGTCATTATGTAGAGGCCTCCTCAAAATCGCCCTTCGTCCTATGAAATCTCCTCTTCCGTTTCCTTATCCTTGGCCACGTTATCCTTGCCCAGCACATCTTGGACTCCCCATTTGGCCACTCGCACAATCAACCGTTCGCCCTGGCTGGCGACATTGAGCAGCACTGCATCGTCCTTGATGTCGACTATCTCTCCGTATATTCCGCCAATTGTTGTTATCCTATTTCCCTTGCGCAATCCCGCAATCATCGCATCACGCTGCTGTTGCTGCTTCTTCTGTGGCCGGATTATCATGAAGTAGAAGAGCAACATCAGTACGACGAACGGGAGTAATGCTCCTAACAGGCTTGGGGCCTGCCCTGCTTGTGCTTCCATACGCTGCTTACCTCCATTTTCCCATTCAGGTTGTGTCCTAGTTGTTATACCAGATCCGCCATTGTTCCTTCCTGTATTCCGAAAAAGTGCCCTTAATTATCGCTGAACGAATTTCTTCCATCATCCTCACAAGGTGCCTGAGGTTGTGTATGGATGTGAGTCTGATACCCAGCACCTCGCCGGCTTTTAGAAGGTGGCGTATGTAGGCTCTGGAAAAATTCCTGCACGCATAGCAATCGCAGCCTGGATCGAGTGGCCGAAAATCCTCAGCATAGGCCGCATCTCTAACTATTATCCGGCCTTCACGAGTGAAAACCGTGCCATTTCTCGCAACCCTGGTCGGCAAGACGCAGTCGAACATGTCCACTCCGCGGGCAACCCCCTCGAGCAATGCGTCGGGCGATCCCACTCCCATAAGATACCTGGGTTTGTCCTCAGGGAGGCAGGGCACCGTCTCATCCAAAATGGCGTACATCACATCTTTCGGCTCCCCTACAGAGAGCCCACCGATCCCGTAACCGGGAAATCCCAAAGACGATATGTCAGCGGCAGAGCGCTTTCTCAGGTCCGGATAGACAGATCCCTGAACTATCCCGAAGAGGGCCTGGTCCTCTCTGGAATGAGCCTCAAGGCATCTTTCGGCCCAGCGAGCAGTCATCGCCGCTGAATCCCTGGCGTACTCGTAATCACACGGGTATGGCGTGCATTCGTCGAAACACATAGCGATATCGGCGCCCAAAGCCATCTCGATCTCCATGACCCGTTCCGGAGTAAACATGTGGGGAGAGCCGTCAATGTGGGAACGGAACTCCACGCCGCGCTCAGTAATGGTTCGAAGGGGCCCGAGCGAGAATACCTGGTATCCTCCGCTATCCGTGAGGATGGCTCCATCCCACGACATGAACGAATGTAGTCCCCCTGCCTCCGCTATCAACTCGTGACCAGGGCGCAAGTACAGATGATACGTGTTGGACAAGATGATCCCGGCGCCTATCTGGGAAAGCTCGTCAGGAGAAACCGTCTTCACTGAGGCCTGCGTGCCCACTGGCATGAACACAGGCGTGAGTATATCCCCATGCCCAGTGGAGAGCACTCCCGCTCTCGCCATAGTCTCCTCAGATCGCTTCTCAATAGTAAATTCCATAGCCGTAATAAGCATCACTCCATAAACACTAGACTGCATTTGTGCCCGCTAACCGATGCAAGACAGGCATCACAAGATGAGCATAGCATCGCCAAATGAAAAAAAGCGATAGCGTTCAGCGACGGCCTCGCGATACGCGCTGAGTATGAACTCCCTGTCGGCAAAGGCTGATACCATCATCACCAGAGTCGACTTAGGAAGATGAAAGTTCGTAACCATGGCGTCGACTGCGCGAAAGGTGTATCCGGGATATATGAATATGCTTGTCCACCCCTCGCCCGGGGCGATGGTCCCGTCAGGCCGGGCAACAGTCTCCAACGTTCTAACGCTCGTTGTTCCAACCGCCACTACTCGGCCTCCCGAAGCTCTTGCCTCATTAATGGCATCTGCAGCTTCCTTCGATACATGATAGTGCTCTGAGTGCATTACGTGCTCCTCGACAACCTCTGTCTTTACAGGACGGAAAGTACCAAGCCCCACATGGAGAGTGACACGGACGATTACGACTCCGCAGCTTGCGATCTCGTCCAAAAGCTCCGGCGTAAAATGAAGCCCTGCTGTTGGCGCCGCAGCAGAACCCCTCTCGCGGGCGTACACAGTCTGATACCTCTCAGCGTCCTTCAGGTCAGTCTTTATGTAATGGGGCACGGGCATCTCCCCTATCTCATCAACCACCTTGTCAACGCCCTCGATCGCCTCAAATGACACCACGCGTCCCCCATATTCCGTCTTATCAAGAACAGTGCCGATCATGCGGCCCTTGCCAAATGACAGTTTTTCGCCGATATGAGCACGCTTACCCGGTCTCGCCAGGCATTCCCACACATCTGCCTCTATCTCCTGGAGCAGCAAGAGTTCTACTTTGCCGCCTGTGCTTCTCGTGCCCCAGAGCCTGGCCGGGATTACCCTTGTATCGTTCAGGACCAAGACATCGCCTGAATGCAGGAATTCTGGAAGGTCGCAGAAGCTCCTGTGCTCAATTGAGTTGTCCTCTCTTCTCAGCACCATGAGCCGGGACGCATCCCTCCGCTCTATCGGTGTCTGCGCAATGAGTTCTTCAGGAAGCTCATAGTCGAAATCCTCTACCCTCATATGTATATCCCTTCTCCGGCCCATCTGTGGCAGCCTCAAATCAGGACATTTGAACAGGCCGATCCGACCGCAGCTGCAAGCTGTCCACAGCCGCAACACTCGGCGTTTCCCGAGCTTGAAACGCCGTTAGCAACCTTACTCCGAATACCCCAGCCTGTCAAGGATAGCCTCGTCATCTCGCCATCCACGTCTCACTTTGACCCATGTCTTCAAGTTGATCTGCGAACCAAGCAGGCGCTCAGCCTCAAGCCTGGCACGTGCGCCCGCCTCCTTAAGCACGCTACCGCCGGCCCCAATCACAATGCCTTTCTGAGATTCACGGTCAACGTATACGGTCGCACTTACATCAACGATATCCCGATCTTCCCTGGGGATCATCTCCTCAACTACCACCGCTATGGAATGAGGCACCTCCTCGCGGGTCAACTCGAGAAGCTTCTCGCGAATGAGCTCAGCGATGAAAAACTCCTCCGGACGGTCTACAACCATATCGGGAGGATAGTACATGGGCCCTTCAGGCATTGCATCGGCGATCTCGCCAATGAAGCCCTCAAGATTCTCTCCTGTTTCCGCAGAGAGGATCTTGACGCGGTCAAACTCGCCAAGCGCACGGCAGGCGCGCTCTGAAACCGCCAACGTCTCCTCATCTACAAGGTCTTTCTTGTTTATGACGAGCCATGCAGGGGTCCCAAGATCCCTTATGTACGACGCAACAGTCCTGTCGTCATCTCGGGCAGGAGATGTGGCATCAGTCACAAAGAGTATGAGATCTACCTCCTCCATAGCTGTTCTTGCGGCTTGGACCATCCTTTTCCCAAGGCCGTGATGGGGTTTGTGTATTCCAGGCGTGTCAATGAAGATTACCTGCGCGTCAGGGAGATTGGCTATAGCATTTATCCGGTTTCGAGTTGTTTGACGCTTATCAGAAACTATCGAGACTTTGGTCCCGATTAGACGATTCAGAAGAGTTGACTTGCCTACATTAGGTTTGCCTACTATTGCTGTAAATCCCGACTTCAACTACTCCATATCCTCCGATGTGAAGGCCGCTGGAAGCAGCTCACGCACGGTCATAGTTGAACGCGCTTCGCCTTCGCCGGCCATGATTATTGGAATATCGAGACCAAACTCCGCCATGAACTGGCGACAGATCCCGCACGGGCTGATCGGTGTAGGCGTGTCTCCACACACCGCAACTCCAAGAAATCCCCTCTCCCCTTCAGAAATCGCCTTCACAAAAGCGGTCCGCTCTGCACATATGGTTCCGCCGTACGAAGCGTTCTCCACATTGCAGCCCGCATATATCCGTCCGCTTTCAGCGAGGACTGCGGCCCCTACTCTGAAGCCCGAATATGGAACATAGGCCGCTTCCCGCGCCTCGCGTGCGGCCCGGACAAGCGTTTCTTCAGTATCTGCTGACAGAACGCGCGCCTCATCTGTGCCTGTGGCACTGCCTGACACTTTTATCCACCCCCGAGTTCACCTTGCCCAGAATTGATTTCAACCATGTTCGCCTCCGACACGATCTGTACCCACGTATTCCCGGGGCACAGCTCTATCGGCGTCCCTGTTTCCGCAACATAAACCACAGGATCAGTCGTGCCTGACAGACGGACCCACCGGCCGCACATCACTTCCCCCGCACTAAGCGCCACCACCTCTCCGGAACCAACAAGTTCCATAGAGAGCCTGCCTTCGTCGTCGAGGACTCTAGTTGGCACTACCTCAATGATGACGTTTGCCGCAGCAATCTGCTGTCCGGTATTGGCATCCACATGAGGCTTCTTGTTGATTGAACGCAGCCATAAACTCGTTTTTGCATCGTATTCCCATTGCACTGAGTATCCAGGCGAATACCTTATGGTCACTTCAATCGGATTGCTATTACCGCGAGCTTCCCGCTTTCGGAATACATATCCTGATTCCGCAAAATCCGTTCTATAACCCATTCGCCGAGCACAATCCAGAATTGACTCGGCCTTCGCATACAGATTATGTGGAACGCGCCTGGTGTTGTCGCGGTAGAACGCACTTCCCTGAACAAGCTCGTTGACAGATGGGTAATTCGACTCGGCAATAATGGCAAGAGCTTCCTGGCTGCCTCCACAATGGGCCAATACCGTTCCGTGGCCAGACGCGATGTCCACAATGTACGGGCGGACGCTTCTTATGGGGCCAATCTCGACAGATGAGCGACCCGAGTAGAAGGCAAGGAAGCGCGTAATGCCTCCCTCTGCCAACATCTCATAGACTATCGAGGCGGCTCCAAGACCACGCTGGGGCCTTGCAGCCGGCGCATTTTCGATGACCGCGGCAAAGTACTCTGCATCTTGCAACGGCGGCAAGCCTGTCAGAGGATCGACCCGAATAGGTTGATCTGCTTCGTCCTGGCGAAAAAACGACCCGGGCGATGCGCCCCTTCCGATATGCTTCGCCTCATGCCAAAACCTTATAAACGCTACCCCGGCAGTGATGACGAGAAAAACGACAAGCAAGATTTGCCATCGGCGGGGCCTCACCACTGAAGGCCTCCCTTATGATACGCCGAAAGGACGAGGCTTGACTCGCGCTTTATCTCGAGCCGCTTTCCGGTTTTGGCAAATTCCGACGCCATCGGCCTAAGAGCCCGCTCAAGCGCGTATGGGTTTCCAACACCGTATATGCGTATTGGGTTAACTGCAACCGGCCGCTGGTTTACCAGAACTATCGGACCTATGCATCTTATTGAAGAGGTAGAGATTATTCGCTCGCCCCCAACTTGGGCCCCACGGGCGCCTGCCGCAAAAAGCCTATCCAGAATCTCTGAAACATCCCTCTGATGGACGATCTCGTCAAAACCGTAGCCTGAAGGAGCATCATAAGCCAAGACTATCACGCCTTCACCCTCCAACTCAGAAAGTCCAGCGGCCTCTCTAAGGGCGTCCATTTCTTCATGGATGGAGTCAATCTCACGGGCAAGCAAATCTGCTTGGGTTGCGAGATCGCCCGTATCAAAGGAGATTCCGGACTGGTCGATCACGACCTCGATGGCCGTAGGCGACCTGGCAATCAAAGGATCCGCGCTCAGAGCTTCGCGAGTGGCGGCTCCCAGGACGTTCTGCCTATCTTGGACTTGCGATTCGGATGCCCCGGGGGTTATCAGGATGTACGCACCCTTCCCTGTGTAGCCTTGAACCCCACTGTCCGAACTGAGCAACTCCAGAACCCGCCCTCTCGCGCTGGAAAGGCGATCCGACTGAACGGCCTCGTGAAGATCAGCAGCAGCCTGTGCAAGCTCACGCCCGATATCCTCAACGTTGCGCGCAGCAATCAAATTCTGGGCTGCAGCGGTCAGGACCGGCTCTGCACTCCCAATCCCCGCAAACTCGTCCCTTTCAAGCATTGTCCTTTGCATGTCCACGTAACCCATGGCACCAAGCCTGGCCATGTCGAGCGCCGTCAACTCCCCAGGCAGTCTTATGAGTCCAACATATCGTCCTATGACAAGAGCGTCAAACAGAAGCACAATCGACGCAAGCAAAAGCAGGGCAAGCCAATCGAGTTCGCCCATTCTGACAACTCTCGGCCTTCTTACCTTTCGCCACTTGACCGGTTGATCATTGGGCGCGGTACGGCGATAAGCTAATGTTGTCATACCGCTCCACTTCCACTCTGATCCCCCATCGCTTGAGGGAGTTTTTTATCAGATCGAGGCTGCTCTCAAGCACCTGCGGATCTCCTACAGCCTTGATCACAACTGGGTTGACCGGTATCGGCTTCTGGTTTACAAGGATCTGCGGACCTGCAGAACGGATCGACGACGTGGCCACGAGCCTCTGCCCGCCGACCTCAATCCCTTGCGCTCCTGCAGCATACAGCTCGTTCACAGCGTCGCGAACATCCTTATCCTGCACTACTTCGTCACTTGTAAACCCACCTTCAGCATCGTACATCGACACGAGAATACCCGAACCTGACAGCGCCGAATATCCCGCAGCGCGCCTCAACTCATCCAGAGAAAGCCTGAGGGAGTCAGTCTCGTCGCGCAATAGGCGCACCCTATCTTGCATCGTTCGTGGGGTAATGACGTTTGCCTTGCCACCCGCGATTTCGATGTCTATCGGCGCGGCTAGATCAGTTAAGACTGGGCTCTTCTGAATTGCGTCTATTGCCGAAAGCGATAGGACGTGAGCGGTATCCTCAACTACGATCCTTCCATCCTGTCCTGCAGAGACGGTTATCATCGCCTGACCCGTAACCGCAATCACCTGCGGGTCGGAATTGACTATGCCGAGTACCGCCTCGCGCCTACGGTTCTCCTGCTCACGCTCTATGACGTCGCCCGTTGCCCTTCCGTAGTATCCGATGATGTACGCGATGGACTCCGCGTCATTCGCCTTCGATACCTCGAACTTGAACTTGGCAAGAGCGTCCCTCACAGCCGTATTCCTATCAAGACCAAGCTTCACCGCTTGAGCCTCGTAGTAATCGGCAAGGGACATGGCCCCACGGCGAAGCAATTCCGTATTCGAGACCTCACCCGGAAAGCTAATGAGCTCTGCAGCACGGGCAAGTACCAGAATATTGACGAAGAGAAGAATTATTATTATTCCTGTAAGCCATTGTCTCTTCCTCCGAACCAACTTGGTCGTTTCAGTCTTCGATTTGGAAGCCATGTAAACGCTCACCTCATCTCAACCGTGACAAGATTGCACTAAAAAGCTTAGGGCCGAGTATGATAGCTCCCACTATGGCCGCTCCAACAGCCGACACCAACACGGCGCCGGCAGCGACATTCTTTGCCTCAGCCGCAAGCGGATCATATTCGCTGGTGACTAGATCCACGCAGTGCTCAATAGCAGTATTCACCATCTCCGCGGTAATAACCATTGCAACAGCTAAAGCGATTATGCCCGCCTCCTGGACACTCAGCTTAAGAAGGATTGAGACTATTCCAACTGCTGCAGCTGCGATCCAATGCACGCGAATATTCCGTTCGCTCCTGAACGCCTGTGAAATCCCTATCCCGGCATACCTAAAGCTCTCGCGTAAATTGCGCGCTTTCAAAGCATCCGCCCCCACTTAGCGCGGCAGGCCTATCCGGTTCATCACCGATTCCTCTAACCCTCTCATGCGCGCCGCGTCCTCATCATTTTCGTGATCGTAGCCCGAAAGATGCAGTACGCCGTGGACTGTGAGGTAACAGACTTCCCTGGAGAGAGAATGTCCGTAGTCTTTAGCCTGGCTCTCGGCGCGTTCCAGCGATATGACTATATCGCCTAAGAGAACGTCTTCTTCTGCCGCGAATTCGTAATCCATCCCCTCGTATTCAGTAGGAGGAATGACGTTGGGCCAATCAGGGCACTCCGTTATTTCAGCACACTCGTCGTCCGCAATCAGCGCGTCTGGATCCTCCAGGGGAAAGGAAAGGACATCCGTTGGAGCCTGTATCCCCCTGTAAGTTTCGTTCAATCGGGCAATTTCTGCGTCATCAACAAAGCTCACATCTACTTCATAGTTGTCGTCTCCTAAGACTGTCTGTAGCGCTATCAAAACCGCCTCCTCCACCTGGGCCTCTAGTTCATCTGTGACTTCGACTTTGTCTTGCCTGTTCAAGATCTCAGCAGGCATTTCCGTCCCCTCCGCATGCTTTTTCGGAGCACTTCATCTCTCGACCCTATTATCTCCCTGTTCGGGCGAGGACTCACCCGCCCCGTCCTGTGCCGCCACCTTCACCTCTTCCAGCTCTCGATCCGTCCCCGGCTCGTGCGGAGGCAACTCAGGGTATTCGACGCGCTCGTGGTATACTCCACTCAGTACACTGATAAAAGCTCGTTCAATCTCGCTCAGCTCTCTCAGAGTGAGATCGCACTCATCAAGCTGACCGTCGGAGAGCTTGTCCTTGATGATCTTTCTCACGGTATTTTGGACTTGCCAGGAAGATGGATTGGACATTGAACGCACAGCCGCTTCCACTGAATCCGCAAGCATCACGACGGCTGCCTCCCGCGTCTGAGGCTTTGGCCCCGGATACCTGAAATCCTTTTCATCAATGCAAAGGTCCCGTTCGCTCTCGGCAGCTCTAGCATAGAAGAACAAAACCAGCCCGGTACCGTGGTGTTGCTGAATAATGCTGATGACTGGCGCAGGCAACTTGTACTGCCTTGCCAACTCGACGCCGTCCTTCACATGCGACGTTATCACCAACGTGGAAAGGGCCGGACTTATCTTGTCGTGCGGATTGGCCTGAGCAAACTGGTTCTCCACGAAGAAATACGGGCGCTTCAATTTCCCGCAATCATGGTAAAGAGCACCCACTCGCACTAGCAGCGCATCGGCTTCAATGGCTTGAGCTGCCGTTTCAGCCAGGTTTCCCACGAGAATCGAATGGTGATAAGTTCCGGGGGCTTCCAAAAGAAGCCTTCTCAGAAGCGGATGACCAGGATTTGAAAGTTCAAGGAGACGAAGGGAGGATGATACCCCGAACAACGTCTCAAAAAACGGAAGCGATCCCAGCGTCATCACGGTCGATATTATACCATTCACAAATCCCAAATACCACCTGGACACTATTTCCGGCTCACCAAATGCCAGCCCATAACAGACTGAGACTGCGGCAACCGCTGTTCCTACCGCCACGACCGCTCGAGTCATATTCGCCCTCTCATGAAGGTCATGCGCGGAGTACGCTCCTGCCGCTCCAGCTGCCAGTGAAGCCAGCATGGCAAACATGTTGCCCCTGAGTAACACTCCTACAAGGGCTGCCACAGACAAGTTGACAACAAGGGCCATCTCTAAAGATGCGAGAAACGAAATGATCATGGTGGCAAAGGCAGCTGGCACCAAATAGGCCGCGTAGTCAGGAGTCAAGTTCGCAAGAATGCTGGCAAGCAGTAAAACCAAGAGCCCCGCTATGGCAACCAGCGACAGCATTCCCTGTTCATTAGGCGCGTGTGCAGGAAAATTCTGGAGATAAACCGCTACGTACCCCACAGCGAGCGCTGTAGTGGAAATTACTCCCACCCAGCCAAGTATCGACCCACGGGCTCCGAGCAGGCCCAGATCTCTCAAAATCTCTATCGTCTCTTGCGTTGCCGGCTCGCCGCGCCTGATAATATTCTGCCCTTTCTGAACATAGACGGGCTGAACAAGATCAGCCTCTTCCTCAGCAGCTTTCTCCACTTTTGCAAGGCTGAGAGAGAGGTTGGGCCGAATCGCCGAAACGACTATCCGCGAAATGGGCGCCACGTATTCAGGCGCAACACCCTTTTCCAGCAACGCCTCGGGAATACCCGCCGCAATCTCCTGCAGATTGGAATCGGTTATTCGGTTCTCCCGCATTACACTGCCGACAAGCGCAACCGCAATATCCCGGGCGTCCTCGCGTTCAGCCTCATCCATTGATGCCAAAAGAGCAAGGTCCTCTGCAGACACCGAAATGCCCTCGCCATCATCGATTATGGCGGCCGCACGGCGACCGACTGCCGCCAGGTCTTCTTCCTCAGGCATCTCGCTGCGCGCCGAATCCACCGCGGAGAAGACAGACTCTACCGCTTCCTCGGACATGTAAGAGCATGACTGATTTATCTCGTAGTTGTCCGGGAAACTCGGAGCATTCTTCAAGTATGTCTTCCGAGCCTCTTCCCTCAGCTTCTCAGTAGCAACACGATTCACAATTGTCCTTTGGGCCTGAATATCACGTTTCGCAAACTGCCCCTCTTCCAGCGTAACCGCCTGGGGTAACAGCGCCGATGCGACAATGAGAGACCCCAAAATCACCGTCGCCACAGCAACTGCAATCCTACTGCTCGCGAAGGTCTTAACGCTTGAGCCAAATCGCCTCGCGCTCTCTTTTCTAGACAGCTGTGCCAACGGCATCACCCCTTCTCATTCCGTCTCCGCCATCTTTACTCTCCCCGGGACAGGTCGACACCGAGTTGCTCCTTCTTAGCCCTCTCAGCATCGTATCTCTCATAGGCCTGAACTATCTTTTGTACCAGCTCATGTCTGACAACGTCCTGGTCGTTCAGGTGGACGAACTCTATGCCATCCACTCCGGCAAGCACCGTCTGAACATCTTCGAGGCCGGAAAACTTCCTGTTGGGGAGGTCTATCTGAGTAATATCACCAGTAACCACTGCCTTTGAAGAGAACCCCAGACGAGTCAGGAACATCTTCATCTGCTCCGGCGTGGTATTCTGAGCCTCGTCAAGTATGATGAACGCGTCATCCAATGTCCTCCCGCGCATGTACGCAAGTGGCGCGATCTCAATTATGCCCTTTTCCTTGTAGCGCTCAAACATTTCGACACCGAGTATGTCAAAGAGGGCATCATATAGTGGCCGCAAGTAAGGGTCCACCTTTTCCTGCAAGTCGCCGGGGAGGAACCCGAGCTTCTCCCCCGCCTCCACAGCAGGGCGCGTAAGAATAATTCTGCTGACGTTCTTGGCCTTCAAAACCGAAACAGCCATGGCCATCGCCAGATAAGTCTTGCCGGTTCCTGCCGGGCCAATGCAGAAGACTATGTCATTCCTCCTCATTGCGTCCACGTAGTGCTTCTGGCCTACAGTTCGCGGGCGAACCTGCTTTCCGCGGGCAGTAACCTGCACCACATCGCGCAATACAGAACAGAGTGTTTCAGGTCTTTCGTTCTGAGCAAGCATCACAGAGTACCTGGTTTCCCGGCCGGAAATGCGATTGCCCGCGCGTACAGCTGACTGTAAGTCGGAGAGGACCCGCATTACCTTGCTGACAGAATCCTCCGGCCCTATTACAGTCACATCATTGGCACGGGCTACTATTTTGCATTCGAGAAGTTCCTCGACTAGCCTTAGATTCTCGTCCCGGTTACCGAAAAGTGCAGCTGCCTCTGAATTATCATTGGTGCAGAACCTAGCTTCAACAACCGGATTGCTCAAATGAGATTACTCCCTCCTTCTCACAGTTGATGCGAAATAGCAATAGCCTTGCTAGAAAACATCATCGTCATATAGTTCCAGCTATAACATGCAACGTCTCGACCACCTACTGGCGTTCCCGCGGTCTGGCTATGTCTTCTACAGTTTCCACAGTAAGAATGACCTCGACAGCCTCTGGCATTACATTCTCGTCAGATACCCTTTCGCTCACAGATACAATCCTCGCATCTTTGTTGAGCTTGGCTGCGATCGAATCTTCAGCAGCAGCACGGGCAAGCGCATATGCCTCGCTGCGACTTATGCGCGTTGAGGTGAGTGCAAGCTCGTATCGCTCAATTCTAATAAATTCTACGCCAGGACGGTAGTCCCTTCTATACTCCTTGGTATCGAAAGCTTCAAAACTGCCAACCCTGCCCAGACGAAAATCGAGGTTGCCCCATAAAACCCGGTAATGTATTGACTTGCGCCCGGTCCTCACGCGCTCTTCCACGTTGAGCGGGACTACTGCGCGGCCCTCGCGCCACACGCGGCCTTCAACGATAGCCCTGGCATGTGCCGCATCACCACCCGCACCCGACGCGCTTTTTCCTGATACAAGCACCTGGCCTGCCACGACCGTCTGCCCCTCAGCTACACACGCATCGCCTGCAAGGACAATCAGTTTCACAACTATGGCATCTTCTGACGCAATCAGATCGATCGGGAAAACGGGAGCATCCGGCAGAACCTTTTCAGCCACGCGCACGATCAGGGCAGTACCTTGAGTCTCCACGCCTGCCCAAGCCAGGCCTTCTACTGATTTCGTGATTTCGGACCTGATGGTGTCGCAGTCGATAGATGACAGAAGAGTCCATCTATTAACGCCCATATCATCGAGAATGCGGCGAATCTGCTGTTCCTGGTGGGGATTGGCGCCAACAACCTCTATCGTCCACAGAATCGAAGACATCACATAGAGAATCGCAACGAAGAGCATCAGACCGATGAAGAGGAATTTCCTCCTGCCCAACGCTGCAATCAAGAACGGGGCTCCAACCCGCGCATCCACGGTGGCTCGGCACTGGCAATCCCGAAGAATCGGATGCAGGCGCCTGTAATCATCAACGCTCACCCTGGCGGTGATCATCCCCGGACCCAGAGTGGTCACATCATACAGCCCTATGTGGCGAGCCGCCGCCATATTAACGAATTTCTCGATCATCCTGCCTGTGACCCTGATTATAACATATCCACGAACCCAGTCCCACAGGCCGGATGTTGCCATCTCAGGACACCTCCCACCCTAGGAACTCAAGACTATCAAAGCGTCCTTCAACCACAATCCTCTCCCTGTTTATTCCTCTCAGGACCAGCTTGCGACCGACAATTGATACTTGGCCGACAGTAGTCTGTATGCATAGGCGATCAGCAGAATACTCGATAAGGCCCTTGTGGTTTTCCATCACGAGCCTGGCATTGCCCTCCAAACTGAGCCGAGGCAGATCGAGGGCTACGTCCTTCGGCACGCCAAGCGCGTCAGACATTCGTTCCTTTATGCGGGCCGAACGCGCTTCACGCATGTGAATACCTCCGCTATTCACGGAGCGGCTCAGGCAAGCCGTCCCGTCCAGGTTTTCTGAGTGACTCGCAAGAAGTGCCTTCGTCTAGCACGGACGATGCAAACTTGAGAATTGCCTAGAGGCCCCCACCGGTAAAACGGACGTCCAGGCCGATGTCGGATCGGCAATAACCCCCTTCAAACCCTATGCGCTCCACCGCATCGTATGCGCGCCGACGCGACTCAGTTTGGGTAGATCCGACAGCAGTGACTCCCAACACCCTACCGCCGTCCGAGACAAGCTGGCCCTCGGAGATCCTCGTGCCTGCGTGGAAAATTACCGTGCCTTCAGGAAGCTCGCTAGGCACTCGAACAGGCACCCCAGTGCTATAAGGACCTGGATATCCATTACTGGCCAACACTACACAGGTGGAATAGCCAGGTACAAAGTCTGCCTTCATTTCTCCGATGCGACCGTGACATGCAGCTTCCACAAGGTCAAGCAGATCACTTTCGAGAAGAGGCATAATGGCTTGGGTCTCAGGATCGCCGAACCTGCAATTGAACTCGAGCACCTTTGGCCCTTCATCCGTTATCATCAGCCCGGCAAAGAGGGCGCCCACAAATGGATCGCCCTCATCCGCCATCTGCCTGACAGCCGGAAGCAGCACCTTATTGCTGATCCAATCGAGCATTGCCCGGTCGATGCCGGGAGCAGGCGCCACGGCGCCCATGCCCCCCGTATTCGGTCCCTCATCACCGTCAAAAGCCCGCTTGTGATCTCTGGCAGGCACGAGCGTCACGACATCTTTGCCGTCAGTTATGCCTATAACACTAGCCTCGTAGCCCTCAAGGCACTCCTCCACAAGCAGCCGACAGTTGCTTGCTTTCGCAGATTCAGCCAAAGAATCCACGGCTGCTCCCGCTTCCTCTGGGCCTGAGGCGACTATCACGCCTTTGCCGGCAGCAAGCGCATCCAGCTTCACAACTACCCTTCCAGCGTCGGATGCGATCGCAACCGCAGCCTGCCTCGCCTTGGAGATATCGTCGAAGACTCCATAGCGAGCAGTAGGTATGCCAGCCCGCTCCATCAAGCCCTTGGCATAGGCCTTTGATGATTCAATCCTGGCAGCGGACGCTGTAGGGCCAAACACTGCAATCCCCTGGGCAGCGAGCCTATCGGCAAGGCCAAGGCTTAGAGGCAGTTCAGGCCCTACTACGACCAAATGGCAATCGGCTTCCTGAGCAAATCTTGCCAGCCCCTCTACGTCAGCAGCATCAATCGGGACACACTGCCCCAGCCGTTCTATGCCTGCATTGCCTGGCGTTGAGTATATGCGCCCTACTCTATCGCTTGCCGCCAGCTTCCATACTATTGCGTGTTCCCGCCCACCAGAACCAACAACCAAGATGTTGGGGCGGGTCGACAGACTTGACATAGACGCACCCTCCGTTCCGAGTAGTCTTCAGATAATCTCCATAATCACGTGGTCCTTCCCGACCGTTCCTCCTAAGCAGACACCAGATATCCCCGGCATACGGTGCCCTACGCCGGGAAATTGCCTAGTGCTTGAAATGCCTGACCCCCGTAAAGACCATCGCGATATCGTTCGCATCAGCGGCCTCAATTGATTCACTGTCCCGCAAAGATCCGCCCGGCTGTATCACTGCGCGAACCCCTGCCTCGGCCGCCAGCCTTACAGTGTCTCCGAATGGGAAAAAGCCATCGGATGCCATGACCGAACCGCGGGCCTTCTCGCCTGCTTGCCTGATCGCTATATCTGCGGCCCCCACTCTGTTCATCTGCCCTGCGCCTACCCCAACCGTTCCGTTTCCGCGCCAGAGAACGATCGCATTGGATCGCACATGAGCAACGGTCTTCCACGCATTGACGAGCTGAGCAAGTTCTTCTTCGTTTGGGGCCCGCTTCGTAACGACCGAAAGATCGAGCGGAACCGCCTTCGCGCTGTCCGAATTCTGGACCAGAAAACCCCCGAGCACGGGACGAATGTCCCATCCCGCACGCGGTTTCAAGTCCTCTTCCGCGATTTCGAGGAGGCGCAGGTTCTTCTTGCCATGCAGCAGCTCAACTGCCTCGGGCGAAAACTCCGGGGCGATTATGACTTCGAGGAATATCTCTGACATCAGCTTCGCCTCTTCGATGCCCACACTTCGGTTGAAAGCCACGATCCCGCCAAACGCCGACACCGGATCGCAATCAAGAGCTGCCTTGTAGGCTTCCAGAGGAGTCTTTCCTACCCCTACCCCACACGGATTGGCGTGCTTAACGATGACCACAGCCGTCTCATCATACTCGCTCACAACACCTATGGCACCTGTGGCGTCTGCAAGGTTGTTAAATGACAGTTCTTTCCCGCCAAGCTGTTTTGCAGCTGCCAAGCCCCACGGCGCGCCACCGGAAAACTTGTAAAACGCTGCTGCCTGATGCGGGTTTTCTCCATATCTCAGAGCCTGCGCCTTGGTGCCCCCGATCACCCAGTGGTCTCCGAGGGATTTCCCTTCGTCCTCTGCTTTCTCTGTCTGTTCCGCAAAGTAATTGGCTATGGCTGCATCGTAGGCCGCGGTGTGGAGGAAGGCCTCTGCCGCCAAGGCCGCCCTGGTGGCCCTGGAGACTTCGCCGTGCTCACGCAGTTCCGAGATTATCTCGGGATACCGTCTAGGATTTACCACAACAGTCACTCTCTCGAAGTTCTTGGCAGCCGCGCGCGCCATCGAAGGCCCGCCTATGTCTATGTTCTCGCAAGCCTCCTCCATCTCAGCGCCGCCTTCCACCGTCCGCTCAAATGGATAGAGATTGACTACGACTATGTCTATGGGAGTCACATCAAGCCTGTTCAAGGCGTCAAGATGCTCGCGGGTGGGCTTTGCAAGAATCCCTGCATGAATTCTTGGATGAAGAGTCTTGACACGCCCGTCAAGGACCTCCGGAAACCCCGTGATTTCTGAGACATCCCTCACATCCACCCCGGCCTTGCGGAGCAGCGCGGCAGTGCCCCCGGTAGAGATTATCTCGAACCCCAGCTCCGCCAGGCTCCTAGCAAACTCTTCAATTCCTTCCTTGTCGTAAACGCTTATCAACGCCCGGCCCCTCGCCACCGGACATCTCTCCTTTCTTGCGCCCTGACGCTATTTGCATCCAAGGCGTCTGATGACATCGACCAGTAGGTCATGTTCCTGCTCGAGTATCCTCGCTGAAAGCCTCTCCACATCGTCACCGGCCAATACCGGCACCACTCTCTGATCGATGATCGGTCCTGAATCCACCCCGTAATCGACGAAATGGACTGTACAGCCTGTGTAGCGCACGCCGGCCTCCAAAGCCTGACGCTGAGCCTCAAGGCCCGGAAATGACGGCAACAATGACGGGTGGATGTTGATCACCCTGCCCAAAAACCTGTCTAGGAACACGGGTCCGAGCACTCTCATGAAGCCTGCAAGGACTACCAGGTCAGGTCGGGCGGCCTCTGCACATGCCGCCAAGGCCGCCTCAAAATCCGCCCGCGACGAATGATCTCGCCTCTCAATGCAGAACCCGGGAACATGCGCCTTCTCGGCGCGCTTCAGGGCATATGCGTCTGGCGAGTCGGAGATCACAGCCGCTACCTCCGCATCCAGCCTTCCCCCCTCGATCGCATCGAAGATGGCCTGGAGGTTGGAGCCCCTCCCCGAAACCAGCACGACCAAGCGCAATTCTTACACCCCCTGAAATTCCACTCGCCCGTCTCCGGGAATTATCTCCCCTATAATCCGGGCATCCTCGCCCTGATCCACAAGGATGTTGACTGCTTCCCGCGCTTTGTCGGGACGCACTACCACTAGAAATCCGATCCCCATATTGAAAACCCTAAACATCTCGTCCGCCGCGACCCCTGCCGTCCGGCTTATGACATCGAATATCGGAGGCCGACGCCACGTGTCGACCGACAGCGCCATTGAGGCTCCGTGAGGCAGAATCCTAGGTGGATTCTGAACAAGCCCGCCTCCGGTTATATGGGACATGCCAAGCACCTCCACACGCTCGATCAAAGCAAGTACAGGCCTGACATATATCCTGGTGGGCTCGAGCATCTCATCGCCTAGCGGACGGTCCATACCTTCCGGGATATCGGAAAGAAGGAACCCTCCTACTTCGCATAAGGCCTTGCGCGCGAGAGAATACCCGTTGGAGTGGAGTCCCGACGAAGCCAAACCGATCACTCTGTCCCCAGGACGAATCTTCGACCCGTCGATTATCCGTCCGCGGTCCACAGCGCCAACGGCAAACCCGGCTATGTCGTATTCTCCATCCGGGTAGAATCCCGGCATCTCGGCCGTCTCGCCGCCTATGAGGGCGCATCCCGCCTGCCTGCAGCCTTCAGCAACCCCCCCGACAATTTCGGCTATCTGCCCCGCATCCAGCCTTCCACAGCCGATGTAGTCGAGGAAGAACAGGGGGCTAGCCCCCGACACCAGAACATCGTTGACACACATCGCCACCGCATCGATGCCAATGGTGTCATGGCGGTCAGCTGCGAAGGCGATCTTTAGCTTCGTTCCCACCCCGTCGGTGCCAGAAACCAGAACAGGCTCCTTCATACCTGCAAAATCAGGTTTGAAGAGGCCTCCAAAACCTCCGATATCCCCGATGACCCCAGGGGTGAACGTGCTCTTCACTGCGGGCTTGATGAGCTGCACCGCCCGCTCTCCCTCATCGATATCGACACCTGAATCAGCATACGACAAGCTCTTTGGGGGCCTGCATTTCCCATGACAGGAGATGGCGTCGGGATATCGCCCATCCAGGCACGCGGTACAGAATTCCAACGGCTCACCAGTATCGCGCGCCGACGCCAGGCCACCAATGGCTTCCAGCATTCCATCGATGGACAGATAATGCAGCGCATCGGCGCCTATCATCTCGCGGATCTCATCTTCACTCTTAACAGCAGCCACAAGATCCCGCCTGCTCGCCGTGTCAATCCCATACGTGCACGGGAACTTGACGGGCGGTGACGAGACCGCCATGTCTACCCGCGTGGCGCCGGCTTTCCGCATCAAGTCGACAAGGCGGGCTCCGGTAGTGCCCCGCACTATCGAGTCATCCACCAACACCACGCGCTTCCCAGCGCACGATCTTTCCACCGCGTTCAGCTTGAGCCTCACGCCCAACTCCCGTTCCATCTGGGAGTTCCTGATGAAGGTTCGCCCCATATAGCGGTTCTTCGTAAGTCCTTGGCGGTACGGGATTCCGCTCTCATCCGAATATCCCAGTGCCGCAGTGACGCCTGACTCTGGAACTGCAACGACGACATCGGCATCGAACCGGGCTTCCCGGGCCAACATGGCGCCAAAGGCCTCGCGGGCTGCGGCAACGCCAATACCTTCAATGATGGAATCAGGTCGGGCGAAGTAGATGTACTCAAATATGCAGGTGGCAGAGGGACAGCTCCTCCTAGAGGCTCGAGTGGCGATACGTTTCATTCCGTCATGTGAGATGACTACG
>Ga0208564_1000184_pt1 | contig 60192 bp, 63 predicted proteins | sample AD_UKC073_MetaG_FD_184439 | JGI IMG/M metagenome (GOLD analysis project Ga0208564, IMG submission 184439) | Active sludge microbial communities of municipal wastewater-treating anaerobic digesters from USA - AD_UKC073_MetaG (SPAdes) (version 2) | ecosystem: Engineered > Bioreactor > Anaerobic >... | reverse complement strand
AAAATGTGGTGGAGAGATATAGATATGATGCTTACGGCAATCCCTACGAGGGAAGATTCCTCCATATGCCGAAGAATAATTCCTATGGCTTTACCGGCCAGCGGTTTGAGCCAGAGCTGAGGATGTATACCTTTGCCTACAGGACATATAATCCGATGAGCATGAGATGGATGACAGTAGACCCGGTCAGATAGAATAGAAAAGAAATGTTATACAGATTCAAATGGTATTATCATTAATCCTGAAGGAAAATATATTTAAAATTATATGAAGAGCTTTTACATGAATACATGTACATAAGTATGAATAATGTAGGGGAGAACTCATTTCCCATATGATTGTCCACTAAGACAAATTTAAATAAATATTGTGCTGTTTAAAAAATTGATAAGCCAAATAAAAGGATGTCCTGAATTTATTAGAAAGGAGTTATAAATTGACTCTTTGGTATGTAAAATATATTATAATTTTCATAGTTTTTGTTATATATCAGCTTCTTCATATATTAAATATTATAGATATTATACCACGTAGCATATTTCTATTTATAATTCATCCTTTATATGGAATCTCATGGATTTTACTTTTTAATATTTTTGAGAATAATAGATGGAAAAAGGGAGAATTACTTATATATTTATTATGTATTTTAATGTGTGTTTTATTAATAACTAACTTAATAATATATGATGAAAAATTGATTTTTAAATATTCTGAGGTTATCCAGTTGCTTTTGCTAAGTTGGATTATTTATCATATAAAAAGAAATAAATGGTAACAAACAAAACTGACAGCTAACCATGAAAACAAACTGACAAGAACCAGATCTGGAAATACGCGACTAGATATAGAGTGGAACATTTTAGTGAGGTGATTTAAGCTGAAAGAATCATTGGTTATTTTAATGATATTAATTATTACATTATCTAATATTGCTATGGCTTATGACAGGGATACATGGATTAAAATGACCCAATTGATACGGGACAAAGATTTTGAGCAAGTGGAAAAATATCTGGATGAACTCCTGACAAGTGCAAATCCTGAAAAAATATACCAACAATACTCAGATGTTATTGTTAACCTGGAGCGACATCGTGAACTGGAAAAGGCTTTAGAATTCGTCAATAAATATATCGACACATATCCGGATTATTCAGGTGATGCCTATATTTATAGAAAACAGGGATGGTTTTTGACAGAATTAAACAGGTACCAGGAGGCAATAGAGTCTTTCGAAAAGTTTGTGGCTCATTTTAAAGGTTCTATTTATGAACCATTAGCAAGATATAAATTAGGAATGCTCTATTTCCGGACCCAGGAATATGAAAAGGCTGAATACAACCACAAATTTTACATGGAGTATGAAAAGGAGATCAGGAAATACGGGGACTACCTGGCAGCTATAGAACTGCTCGATATCTATTTTGCCTGGGGTAAGATGGAAAAAGCAAAAGAGATGATAGATGAAGGCCTGGATCTTTTCTCCAGAGAGAATGAAGATATCAGGGACTATTATATCGCTTACTATATGAAACAGATTGAATATTACTTCATACAGAAAGACTGGAAGAACTTTAAAAGGGTGAATCGTTTACCGGTACCCTTTTATCTCAGGATTTTTTATGGCGGGTTAAACAGTAGGCTTAAAAAAATGAATACAGTATATAAATATCGTAAGAATGAGAGTTTCGTAGATGCCTATATCAATCATCGTCTATGGAAACATCAGGAGGTATTAAAGGCAGAGATTGATGAAAATCAGCTGAATAAGAAGCAGAAGTTGGCCCTGCAGACCATGAGAGGTATAGCCTATTACTGGTTCGGTGAAAAGGAGAAAGCCAGTGAGTACCTGAAAACTGCTAATGTAAGAGGAAACTTTCTTCTGGATGAGGCCTCCTATTATGCGGCATTAATAGAATTTGAGAAGGGCAATTATGAGGAAGCAGAGCAACAGTTGAAAAACTATCGTTCATTGTGGTATAGTGATGTCCCTGAAGGACACGATCTGGTCAGGCGCCTGGATTCAAAATTCGGGAGGTTGAAGTTTTTTGGAGAAGATGGGTAATTACTTTAAATTTATATTTATTTTATTGATTTTAGGATTGCTTATATTAGGTATAAATAGATATTATCCGGAAAATAAAGACGTTCTGCGGAAGTTTAAACTAAAAGGAGATGTATATACTGCTCAGTTTTATGATGATTCAAAAATAATAGTGACAGGCACCATGGGTTTTGGATTAAAATGTCTGGATATAGAAAAAGGTAAAGTACATTGGTCAGAAGATAAAGATAAAATAGTGTCTACACTAAATAAGCCTTTTATTTATAATGGTTGTTTATTTACAGGTACAGACCGCTCAAATTGCATATACAGGATAGACATTTCAACCGGAGAATATCTGGAAATATATGAAATTGATGGAATAGCGATTCTAACGGGAGTATCAGATGAACAATTGTATTTTATAGCCAGAGCTAAAGACTATAGCAGCTATAAACTCCAGGTACTGGACTTTGATACTGGAAATGTAAGTACAATATATGAGTTCCAGGATAAGTTGATTCATGTAAGAGATCCACTGATATTTTACAAGGATTACATCCTTGTATCTACATTACAGAAAAACGACAGGAATTTCTTATACTCCATTAATAGGAAAAATGGAAATTTAATTTGGAAAATAGAATTACCCATGACAGGGATGCGAATGTCAAATGTCATTTATGATGAAGAAGATAGTATTTACTGGGTAGATAGGGATAAAAACCTGTTATATGAAAAGAATCTAGAAACGGGTTCCATAGATTCAATTCAGTTGGAAGATATTACTAGCTTCTGCCTGAAATTTGATGGTGAACATATATTGATATATGGGAAAATGGAGGAAATAGGAACGCCAAATATGTATTACTCCGGATTATATCTTTATAATGTAAATGATAGATATATAAGAACTATACATATTAATTACAATAATGCATTAGTCAATGGTGATAAAATAATTTACGAGTATAGTCATAAAATCTTTATATATTATCTGGAAACTGGAGAAAGCAGGGAAATATATTCATTCAAAGAAGAATTGGTAGACATGTTTGCTACAGAAAAATATCTTTTACTCATGTTAGCCAGAGATGTAGTAAAGGCACATGTTGGATATGAACCATATAAATATGTATTGTTATCGCTTTAGTGTATGAACAATCAGGAATGACAAGCTTTTTAGTGAGATCTGGGTTGTAAACCAGTACAGACAGGATAAGGAGCCTACCACAGATCATTGGCAAAAAGTTGGAATAGTACGGATATTATACAAATCAAATTTAAATACCTCCAGGCAGTTGATCCTGATTTAAAACAATCAGAATTTCCACTCTGGAGGTATTTTTATAAAAGCAAGGAAGTAGCCTGCTATTTATATTATAGAAGGGTTTATGCAGGCATGTTGCTTGTGATGACCTGTTTATCTTTCCAGCCGCCTTTCAGGAATCTAATTGTAAAGGCGAGTCCCCTGAATATCCAGTCCATGGTCATGGCTACCCAGACACCAAAGACGCCAAGTCCAAAGGTGTTACCCAGTATATAACTGAAGCCAACCCGCCAGACCCACATGGAGATGATGGCAATTACCATTGTAAACTTAACATCTCCTGCAGCCCGCAGGGGATTGGCCATGGTGAAGGATAAGGGCCAGAACACTATACACATGACATTGTAATATCGGATCAGTGTTAAAGCTAATTCTTTAGTTTCAGGTGTTAAATTATACAGGGTGAAGATTTGAGGAGCAAGGACAAAGATAAAGAGATTTGTAAAGGCAAGGGCAGTGATTGTTATCTTCATCATCTTCTTCGTATAATAAACTGCCTGCTCATAGTCACCTGCTCCCACACACTGGCCGACTATTGTTACCAGAGCCAGCCCGATGGCTGAACCCGGGATGGTAGCAAAGCCGGAAACTGTCATAGAGACTGCATTGGCTGCAATGGCAGCTGTACCAAAGCTGGCGATAAGACTCATAACCAGTATTTTTCCAATCTGAAACATACTGTTTTCCAATCCATTGGGTATTCCAATCCTCAAGATCTGCCTGATCATGGGGAAATTAAACCTAAAGGAAAACTTTTCGAGACTGATTGTATATATGGGCTTTCTTATCAGTATTAACATGATTACGGCAGCCACAACCCTGGAGACCAATGTAGGGATACTTACCCCGGCTACCCCCAGGCCTGCTCCATAAATAAGTATGGCATTACCGGCTATATTTATGATATTCATAATCAGAGAGGTGAACATGGAGACCTTTGAGTTGCCCATGGCCCGGAAAAGGGCCGCACAACTATTATAGAGACTTAGGAATGGAAAAGATAGGGCAGTATAGAAGAAATAGATCCGGGCATTCCTCATGACTGAACTATCAACCTGGCCGAATATTGCCTGGAGGATAGCCCTGTTGCCGATTAAGGCAATGACCATCATGGCGATAGAAATAGCCCCTGAACTCAGGATAAGTTGGTTGGCAGAACTACGGGCATTATCCCGGTTTCTTTTCCCCAGATATTGGGCTGTGATAACAGCTCCCCCTGTAGCCAGGGCTGCAAAGATATTGATTAAAAGGACATTAATCGTATCTACCAGGGAGACCCCGGAAACAGCACTTTCTCCTGCAGCGGACACCATGATTATATCAGCCATACCTACTGCAACGGCTAAAAATTGCTCGATTATCAGTGGTACGATTAATCTTTTTAAATCTTTTCTGGAAAACATTAATTCCATAAGACAGCCCTCCTGTTATTTCATTACCTGGAGGATATCTAATGTGCCTATAATCCAAGGTATTAAAACACCTTGTATTATTAAAAAGCTATCCCCACAAAATATGAATGTCATTTATTTTATATAAAAATTAAGTCCTGGAAGACATCCAGGACTTTTTATAAAAAAAAGCGCAGGTCAAGTCTTACCAGACTGAACACAACGCTTGGCTTACTCCTACGGGGTTAGCTGACGGGTTCGGGCTACCAAGTTGCCCTACCTGCTATATACAGGATTCACCCCCACTTATGGTTCCCCCGCTTTTTATGGGGAAATTCGGAGAAAACGTTATATTGTTTTTTTATTATTAATTATTACATATTTATAATACCATAAAAATATAGTTAATTCAAGGGAGTTTTTTGAAAGGCAAAATTTGCAGGAGGATTTTTTATTGGAATCAAGAAATTACTATAGAGATAGGAAAAGAGATTCGGGGTGATTATTAGTGGGGCATTTTAAGAAATGTGATAAGGATAGCAGGTTATAGATCTTTGTGGAGAAGGAGATATATAGAAAGAACCGGAATTTGTAGCAAACAATGTAATGAGTTGAGGAGGCTATAAAATGCAGAATATTATACTGGATATCATTAATCATTATGGTTATATAGGCGTATTTTTATTAATTGCCATTGAGAATATTTTCCCGCCCATTCCCTCAGAAGTGATTTTAACCTTTGGCGGTTTTATGACTACTTTTACCAGCCTGAATGTCTGGGGAGTTATTGTTGCTGCTACAATAGGATCAGTGCTGGGGGCGATTGTTTTATATATTCTTGGACATGTACTGAGTACAGAACGACTGGAGAATTTATTTGACAGTAAGTTTGGGAAAATGATGCATTTAAAAAGGGAAGATGTGCAGAAGGCAGAAAGCTGGTTTGCAGAATATGGCACTAAAGCAGTCTTCCTCTGCAGGTTTGTCCCCATTGTCCGTAGTTTGATATCCATACCGGCAGGTATGGCGAAGATGGAATGGTTTAAATTTTTGCCCTTAACTATTACTGGTACCTTTATCTGGAATTTAGTCCTGGTCCATCTGGGCAGATTTGCCGGAGAGGCCTGGGAATCGATTGTTTCATATATCAATATCTACTCAAAGATAGTTCTAGCTATTTTAATAATAATTATTTTAGTCTTTGCTATTATATTTGTTAAGAAAAGATTTATAGAAAAAAAGGAGTAGGGATTTTAGTAATAAGACAGGATAAACCAGGGGCCGGGTATGGAGGATAATTCAAGAGGTGGAAAAGATGGCTGTAGAAAATATAATCAATATTGTAAAAGAAGAATTGAAAGCAGTGCCCGGTATAGTAGGAGTAGTACTGAAATTAGGTCCTGTTTGCCGTTAACGGGGAGTATTGCATCAACGAGAAAAAGGCTGTAAAGATGATTGAAAGCTTTAAATACAAGCCGGCTGCCTATAAAGAGAGGATAGACAGGATTATATCTTTGCTATCTTTCGCTGTGGACAGGACCAGACAAGGACTGGATTTACTCCAGGGACTTGTCAGCGAAGTAGAAAATATAGCCGGAGAGTAAAAAGCTTGCAAGAAAGAGCAGTTTTTATTATAATTAGAGAGAAAATGTCCGTTTGGAGGTTATTGTGAAAATAGCAGTCATTGATGGATTGGGTGGGGGAATAGGTTCACAAATAGTCGAAAACCTTAGGGATATAGTAGTGGACTCAGTAGAAATCATAGCCCTGGGAACCAACTCCCAGGCGACTACCAACATGCTAAATAAGGGAGCCAGCCGGGGGGCCACTGGAGAAAATGCCATCTGTTATACGGTGAGGAATGTAGATCTAATAATTGGTCCCATCGGGATAATTATTCCCAATGCCATGTCAGGAGAGATTACCCCAGCTATGGCCGAAGCCATAGTGGATAGTCCGGCAGAAAGGATTCTGCTGGGAATCAAACAACACCACCTAAGAATAGTTGGTTTAAAGGATATCTCCCTGAATCAATTACTGAAGGAACTGGAAGTGGAGTTAAGGGCTTATCTTGATGATGTATACATAAAATGATATTGGCCTGGAAATGATATATCTTTATTGATCAGGACAGTTAAATATATGATTAGACGATAAGGTGACGAATCACGAAGACTTCCATCAGTAAGGAACACTGATGGGTTTTCGTGTTTTTTTGTTTGTATATCTATAAATTTCCTTATTCTGCGGATCTATTTAAACTTTATATAAATATTTTAAAAAAATATGTGGAGGGATATTCTATGACAAGTAACAAAACTTTTACAACAAGAAATTTAGTATTGATGGCTTTATTCATTGCCCTGGGTATTGTTTTACCTATCAGTTTTCATGTATTTGGTAATGTGGCCCGGGTCCTGTCTCCCATGCATATAACTGTATTCATTGCAGGAGCACTTATGGGGCCTGTTGCCGGCCTTGTGGTGGGAGCCCTGACCCCTTTGTTGAGCTCTCTCATTACTTCCATGCCCCCCTTGATGCCCATGCTGCCTTTGATGTTTTTTGAACTGGCAGTCTATGGGTTGGTAATCGGTTATCTGTACAGGGTCAAAAAAATGAACATCTTTGTCAGTCTGCTGATAAGCATGCTGATTGGAAGAATCGCCTATGGTATAGTTGCCTCAATTATGGTATATGTTTTCGCAGTTCCCAATTTACAGGGCAATCCCTTTGTACTTGTTCCAACAATGATTGTGTCAGGACTGCCAGGTATTGTATTGCATCTCCTTGTTGTCCCCTTGATAGTTAAATTCCTTGGCAATACCCGGTATTTTCAGGAAGAGACAGAATAAGATATAGCTGAAACATATTTAGAAATAGATAAATTCAGGAGGGAATATATGTGAAACTGGTCTGTGTAGGAGATAATGTAGCAGATTTTTATCCGGAAGAGGGGATACTCTATCCCGGTGGAAGCACCTATAATGTAGCAGTACTGGCCGGGAGATACGGAACCCGGACTGCCTATCTGGGGACCTTTGGTAATGATGATGCCGGCCAGTATTTGCTGGAAGTGCTGAAGGAAGAAGGGGTTGACTGCTCTTATGTAAGTATATTAGAGGGTAAAAATGCCATAGGCAGGATAATCAATAAGGGAGGGGAGAGCCAGGTCCTTACAGTGGACAAGGGGGTCTATAGGGATTTTTCCCTGTCAGAGAAGGATCTGGAGTTTATCAAGGACTTTGATTACCTGCATACTACTGTCTATAGTTATACAGAAAGTTACCTTCCCTTTTTTAAAGAAAAGGGCCTGGCTGTTTCCTTTGATTATTCATTTATGAGTAGCATAGAATACCTGGCGAGGACTCTTCCCTATGTGGATATAGCCTTTTTCTCGGCTGTAGGATTAGAAGGGGATATAAAGGAATTTATGAAAGAAGTCAGCAATTCAGGGCCAGAACAGGTAATTGTTACAATGGGTAAGGAAGGAGTACTGGCCTATTATGGCCAGGAGTTCTATTATCACCCGGCCAGGCAGGTAGAGGTGGTGGATACCCTGGGGGCAGGGGACGCCTTTATCGCCATGTATTTGACAGCCCTTGGCCAGGGTTATTCTATCGAGGAGATCCTGGAGAAAGCCACTGATAAGGCGGCCGAATGCTGCACTATGCCCGGCACCTTCGGCCGGGGAATAACGACACAAGGGGACGGTTCTCCTGTGCCATAACTCAAATGGACGGTTCTTTTGGGTTGAAAAATATTTCCTGTGTAAAAAAGGACCTGAATACCATAGAGACTCAGCATCTATATACAGATGCCAGGGTCTCTTTTTTTATATTTATAATATAACTAAATTTATAAAGGATCAGTTTGTCAGGGGTTAATGAGCTGTCCCTAATTAATTCCTTATCCAGTTTGATTTGTTATAAGTATTGACAGATTAGGGATAAAGAAAAAAGAAATATTAGGAAAATAATCTAAACAAATAATTGACATAGGACATTCTACATAGTAAATTAATACGTATAAGATGAGGTAAAATTATAAATATTCTTTTGTAACAAAGATTTTTTAGTAAAGCAAAGCCTGCAGAAGAGATAGAGAGAGGATTTGAAGCATTAATAGAAGATATTGAAAAAAATAATGATGAAATAGTTCTATCAGTAAAAAAATATAAAATAGAAAGGGGGGAATAATCAATGAAAAGAAGTATGTTTATTTGCATTTTTGTATTTATTATATTAGCCGTAACCGATCATATGGCACTGGCTAATGAAAACAAATACCCTGCCAATATTTTAAACATTTATAAAAGTACAGATGGTTATATCAGTGCAGGTATTAAACATCACTATGAGGATGCAATATATTTTGGAGGGAATATTGAGTATAAAAAAAACAGTGGAGTAGATTTGGAATTAAATGCAATATATATGATTCCGGAAATATTTATTTTTGATGTATATGGAGGAGTAGGTTTAAATGGGAACTTTGTAAATAAAGAATTGGATCCCTATTTATTATTAGGAGGCCATTTTATTTTCTTCTTCTCTGAAACCATGTACTACATAACAGAAGAGAGAGTAGAAACCCGTAGTGGATTAAAATTTGAATTTTAAATTGGGAGTGATGTTAGGGAGCAGTGGGACGGTTCTCCTGTGTCCTGTCTAAAAGAGGTGGGAAGATGTCTGGATTTTATACAGAAATAGCTGAGTATTATGATTATATTTTTCCGCTAAGTGAGGCAAAAATAGCTTTGCTGAAAGAGCTTGCCGGTTCCCCTCCTAAAGATATACTGGATGTGGCCTGTGGCAGTGGTGAGTATTCAATAGCTTTAAATGATAGTGGTTATAAAGTGACAGCAATAGATTTAAATGAAATGATGATTGAAGAGCTGAGGGAGAAAGAGAGAAATATCGATGCCCGGGTTTTAAATATGCTGGAGATTGAAAGTTTGGAGAGAAAGTTTGATTTAATATTCTGTATTGGAAACTCCCTGGTCCACCTCAATAACGCAGAGGAGATCTACGATTTTCTAAAAGCCTGCAGGAAGAGTCTCAAACCGGGTGGTAAACTTTTGCTTCAGACAGTTAATTATGACCGGATATTAGCCAAAGGGGTAAATACCCTGCCTACTATAGCCAATGAAGAGGTAAACTTAAGATTCGAAAGGTATTACGAATACCTGCCTGATAAAGATAAGATAGATTTTAAGACAATCCTGATGATTGATGATAAAGAGATAGAAAATCATGTCCTTCTTTATCCTGTCAAATCAACAGAGCTGGTTGGACTCCTGGAAAAGGCTGGCTTTACAGATATACAGAAATATGGTGGTTTTAAGAAAAATAAATTTGAGCCACTGGACTCATTTCCTCTGATAATTGTGGCAGAATAATAAGGAAGGCTAACGCAGTGTAATGCAACGGGATGGTTCTTTTGTGGGTGCCTTGTGATAAAAAAATATATAAGATAAAAAATGACACAGGAGAACCGTCCCCCTGTGTCTTTTTTTGTTTTTTATTTGAATAGGTTTTGTATATCTTCTATGGTTAATTTTTTATAGCTACTGACTATTAAATCAGCTTCAGACAGGTCCTGGTCTCCGGAGTTAGCATTTTTAAAACCAATACACTTCATACCAGCTGCTTTTGCTGCCAGGACCCCATTCCTGGAGTCTTCAATGACTACACAGTCCTCCGGGTTTACCCCTAATTTTTCTGCTGTGGTAAGGAATATCTCTGGATGGGGTTTTCCTTTGGTAACAGCCTCCCCATTCATGAAGACATCTATATATTTATCCAGACCAAACTTATTTTTCACTGCTTCTACAGCCTTTTGGTTATTGGAGGAAGCCAGTCCCAATTTGTAGCCGGTATTTTTTAATGCTTCCATTAATTCCAGTACTCCGTCTACTAAGGGTATCTGGTCCAGGCTTTCTATAAATCTTTCCCTTTTTATATTAATTAATTCTTCCACGGAAAGCTCTATATTAAATTGCTTTTTAAAGGTACCCCACATATGGGCATCGGTAGTCCCCATGAAATCCTCATGTTTTACCTTTGAATAGTCCCCGCCACTTTCTATCAGCAACTCTTTTTCCAGTTTGATATGAATAGGTTCACTATCGATAATGACACCGTCCATATCAAAAATTACGCCTTTCATGATATCGCCTCCTTATATTAACTTATATTAAGAACTTTTAACAAGTTCTTTTTTTTAGCAGCAAATTTATATTTAGGTAAGAATTAATTGTGTCAATTGATATCATATCATATGAAGCAAGAATTACAAAATTATTTATAGATATTTTATAACAGTAATGGGCATATTTGAACTGCCCATATAAATCTTTTATAATAATAAATAAGCGATTAAAATAATGAGGGGCTAAATTAAGTGGTTATCTTGAGTTTTTTTTCAAATACTATTGGAATTTAGATTTCTTGTCTGTATTTATATTGTGCTAAATCAATTATTAATTTTATAAGGAGGAAGATAAAATGTCATTTCTGGAACTTACAAAAAAGAGGTATTCTGTCCGGAAATATAAAGATGAACCTGTGGAAAGGGAAAAACTGCTTCAGGTACTGGAGGCAGCCAGGTATGCGCCTTCTGCCTGTAACTATCAACCCTGGCATTTTATTGTTGTCACTGATGAGGAATTAAAGAACAGGATAGCTGAAACCTATCCACGGGATTGGTTTAGAGAGGCACCGGTGGTCATTGTTGCCTGTGGGGACCATTCTGCCTCCTGGAAGAGGGGGGACGGCAAGGACCACTGTGACGTCGACCTGGCCATTGCCATTGAACATATGGCCCTGGCTGCTGCTGACCTTGGCCTTGGCACCTGCTGGGTCTGTGCCTTTGATGCCAGGCGCTGTCATGAGATACTGGAGTTGCCGGATAATCTGGAAGTGGTTGCCCTCCTGCCCCTGGGTTACCCTGCAGAAGAGGGAATACCGGAGAAAAAGAGAAAGGGTCTGGACGAGATTGTTACCTGGAAATAAGGGAAGAACACTTTTTAGAGGTGGATAATATGAAGGAACTGTTAAAGGAAATCAGGGCCAATTGTTACTCTTTAACCAATGAACAGAATAGAATAGATATCAATGTCTATTTAAGCCGGGAGCTATATGAGAACTATTTAGAGGATGAATCTGTCAGGCAGCTTTATAATGCTTCGTTGTTACCGGGTGTGGTGAGCCCTGTTATAGGTATGCCGGATATCCATACCGGTTATGGCCTACCCATAGGGGGAGTCATGGCAACTGACTATGAAGATGGGGTTGTATCAGCCGGGGCAGTGGGTATGGATATAAACTGTGGGGTCAGGTTGTTGACAACAAAGGTTCCGGCAGAGGAACTGGATAAGAAGACAATAGCAGACTTACTGAAACATATTTCCCGGCGGGTACCTGGAGGTGTGGGCAAATCCAGTGCCCAGAAGGCCTTCAAGAAGGTGCCTCTGGATGCCATAGCCGGAAAAGGTGTAGAGTATTTTGTCAAAGAGGGTTTCGGCAGGGCAGAGGATTTAAATAAGATTGAAGACAGGGGCTGTATCAAGGGAGCGGATGCTTCCGTCATTTCCAGTGAGGCCCTCAAGCGGGCTGACCAGCTGGGTACCCTGGGCGGAGGGAACCATTTCATTGAAATAGGCGAAGTGAGCAGGGTTTTTGCAGAGGACCTGGCGGCTAGATTTGGTTTAAAGGATGGATATACCTATATCATGATACATACCGGCAGCAGGGGTTTTGGTCATCAGATCTGTACGGATTTTTCCAGGATTATGTGGGAAAACTCCGAGAGAAACAGGACCCGGGCTCCGGAAAAAGGGCTGGCCTGTGCACCGATTTATTCTAAAGACGGCCAGAATTACCTGAAGGCCATGGCGACTGCGGCTAACTATGCCTTTGCCAACAGGCAGATAATAACCCATTTTGTGCGGGAGGCCTTTGTTGAGGTGTTGAAGAAATCCGAAGTTGATTTGGGCCTTAATATTTTGTATGATGTGGCCCACAATATAGCCAAAAAGGAGAGATATAACGGCCGCTGGCTCCTGGTACATAGGAAGGGGGCTACCCGGGCCTTGCCCGGAGGCCATGAGGAAAATCCCCAGTGTTACATGGATACAGGACATCCGGCCATAATCCCGGGAAGCATGGGTACAGGTTCCTATGTGGTAGTGGGTACCGATGATATATATGAGACCTTCTGTTCTGTAAACCATGGAGCCGGCCGTTTGATGTCCCGGAAGAGGGCAAGAAAGGAATTTACCAGAGAAGATTTATTGAGCCAGATGAGGGGAGTGGTGAGTATTGCCAGTAACCCGGGTACATTACTGGATGAGGCCCCTCTGGCATATAAAGATATAGATGAGGTTATCTTTACTCTGGTGGATGCCGGAATTACAGAGCCTGTTGTAAAACTTAAGCCACTGGGTGTTTTTAAAGGAGAGGGAGATTAAGACAGAAGAAAACTTGATATGCTGACACAGGAGAATTGTCCTCCTGTGTTTTTTATTTTTTATATTTTTTTTCTTGACAAAAATATTTTCCAGGTTTATAATGGAACCATGGTTAGTTACCCAAGTAACTAACCAGACAAGTAAGCAAGCAACAAGCTTTAGATGGAGGTGAAGTGCTTGGAGTTAAAAAATGATTCTACTACACCTATATATATACAGATAGCAGAATTAATAGAGGACCAGATTCTGGAAGGAATAATTAAAGAAGAGGAACAGGTTTATTCTACAAATGAATTATCATCATTACTCCATGTAAACCCGGCAACGGCCCGGAAAGGACTGAATCTACTGGTAGAAGAGGGAATATTGTATAAAAAAAGGGGTATGGGTATGTTCGTTAGTTTTGGAGCTACAAGGATGATCAAGGCCAAGAGAATTAATAGTTTTTTCAGGGATTATATTTTGGAGATGCTGCAGGAAGGAGAAAAATTGGGTATTGGGAAAGATGAAATTATCAAGATGATTAAAGAATACAAAGGGGAGAGGTAAGAGAGATGAGTAAATGGATACTGGAGGGAGTAAGCAAGATCTTTGATAAAACCATAGCTGTCAATAATATTTCACTGGAACTGGAGGAAAATAAAATCTATGGTTTGATAGGCAGAAATGGTGCCGGTAAGACAACCCTTTTAAAATTACTGGCTAATCAATTAGAACCCACAAGAGGGGTTATCAGGAAAGGTAAGGAAGCACTTAAAGATAATGATAGTTTGAGCCAGGAGGTCTGCCTGGCCAGGGAGACTATTAATATGTTGGGAATCAGGAATCTATCAGTAAAGAAGATTTTTCAGATTGCTTCGGATGTTTACCCCTATTGGGATAATGAATATTGTCAAGACTTAATAAAATTGTTTTCTCTGGATATAGGGCAAAAGCATATAAAACTTTCCAGGGGTATGCAGACTATGGTGGGTATTATAATTGGCCTGGCCAGTAGAGCACCATTAACTCTATTTGATGAGCCTTATGTTGGCCTTGATCCAGTTGCCAGAGAGCTTTTTTATGAATCCTTGTTGACTGATTATGAAAAAAACAAGCGGACCATTATTATTTCTTCTCATCTGATGAGTGAACTGGAAAATCTATTTGAGAGGATTATTATTATAGACCAGGGTTCCATATTACTTAATGAGGAGATGGAGGCTGTTCATGAAAAAGCCAAAGTTATTTCAGGGGATAAGGCCTATGTTGAAAAAATATTGAAGGATAAGAAGGTTATATACAGGCAAGAGATTGGCAGACTGGCTAATTATACTGTTTTTGATTCTTTTACTGAAGAGGAGTTAAGGGAGTTTAAGGATTTGAATATAAACTATAGTTCTATAAATTTGCAGAAATTATTTATTAATCTGGCCAAAGGGGGTAATTTTAATGGAGAGGAATAAAAACCTAGCCAGGGTTCTCTTTCAGTTTGAGAAAACAAGTTTAATAATTATAGCCCTGATCTTTCTGGGCAATGTGCTGGTGAATTTACTGGTGTCTATATTGGTTGAATCTTTAACATTTTCTTTTTTCATTACTCAATTTGTGAACAATCTATTGCTCTTTACTTTTATATATATAATGAGTACTGGAATAAATCAGATGATTAATGTAATACCATTTCTGGTCAGTTTAAATGTTCCCAGGAGCAGACTGGCAAAATCCATAACGGTTAATGGTCTAAAGCGGGTTTCTTTTGTTACTGTATTTTTTTTCCTTATTAAAATAATCCTCAATAAAGCAGCCTATTATTCAATGCCCATTATACTGGGTATGGATTTAAGCACTGGTTCTCTAATTGAGGATTTGCTGTTAGCCTTGATAGTCTTTCTTGTTTTATCTCTTGCCTATAGTTTTATTATCTTCCTCGGTTTAGTAGGAGGCAAATATGGTTGGGAATACCTACTGGGGATAATTTTTATAGCATTGGGTACTGTTTTCTTCCTGATTAGATCCTTAATACTGCTCTTTGCTTTTGGTTGGAGATCATCAGTCTGGCTTCTTTTATTAATAGTTCTTTTCGCCGGATTGAGTATTTTGAATTACCGCCTGATCAGGAATTATGAGTATAAATACTAAGGAGGAATAAGGATGGCCAGATTTTTGCAGATGAAAAAAGTTAAATATCTTTTTCTGATACTGACAACAGCCTATATGGCTTTGAGTATTAATTATTTTATCTATACAGTTATGACTGTAGGAATGGATCCCTTTAACAATATTACTGCTGCCATGTTTCAGGCAGAGCATAGGTTTGTCTTAAAGGCAGAGGAGGAGACTAACCTCCATTTGCTGCTTAAAACAGAGATTGGTCAAGGTTTTCTGGAAATCAACCTGATGGGAGAGGATGGTAAGGAGGTCTTTGATTACAGGACTACCAGTGGTGATTTTATCAATGAAGTTATTCCTGTAGATAAAGGCAGCTATATATTTACCATAAATAGAGACGTAATTGATTATAAAGAGACATTAAGATTATATTTTGATAAAAGATATATTATCCGGCAAGGGATGGGTGAAGAACAAATATCTTCAAATTCCAATATCTGATAGTCCAGCCCAGCATTTTATTTTATAAATAATGCAGGAGATAAGGAATAAATATAGAAATATAGAAGGGTAAGCCAGGGAGGTAGGGGTAAATGTTTTTTATAGAATTTTTGAAAGTAGTATTTCTGGGTATTGTGGAAGGTGTTACAGAATGGCTGCCAATTAGCAGTACTGGCCACATGATCCTTGTGGATGAATTTATTCAGCTCCAGGCTTCTGCAGCCTTTAAAGAGATGTTTCTGGTAGTGATTCAACTGGGAGCTATCCTGGCAGTGGTCCTGCTTTATTTTCATAAGTTAAATCCTTTTTCTGCCAGGAAAACAAGTGAAGAGAAAAAAGAAACCATGCAGATCTGGTATAAGGTAATAGTAGGGGTTATCCCTGCAGGGGTTGCCGGAATATTATTTGATGACTGGCTAAATGAGCATCTCTATAATTACTGGACTGTAGCAATTATGTTGATTTTATATGGGGTTCTCTTTATCCTGATAGAAAACCGGAATAAAAACAGGCCTGTCAGGGTTAATGATTTTGCAGAATTATCATACCGGACTGCCTTTAATATTGGTCTTTTCCAGGTATTATCACTAATCCCAGGCACATCCCGTTCTGGAGCTACCATCCTGGGAGGGATTATCCTTGGTACATCTAGACATATAGCTGCCGAGTATTCCTTCTTCCTATCCATACCGGTTATGTTCGGGGCCAGTGCTTTGAAGCTCTTTAAATTTGGTTTTACTTTTACTGGTACAGAATTGTTCATCCTCCTGACGGGAATGATTGTAGCTTTTCTTGTTTCTGTAGTAGCCATTCGTTTCTTATTGGCTTATATCAAGAAAAATGATTTCAAGGCCTTTGGCTGGTATCGGATTATTCTTGGTTTACTGGTAATAACATACTTTCTTATGAAAGGGTAGAAAATTTAAGGAAAAATTACACAGGAGAACCTTCCCTGTGTTTTTTCCGGTGTGATGAGGGGTGGAATATATGGATTTGTTTCTGGCGATATTTTTCTTTGTACTCAGTGTAGCAGGATTGGTCCTGGGGTCTAATGCAGGGGTTTTTGCCGGTTTAGCCTTGTTTTCCCTGCAGGTTGTGAAGCTCTTAAGGGAAAAAATTTATGGCCTGATTATTGTTATTATTGCAGGCATTGCCGGTATAGCTTATTTTGCTTTTAATAGAGAATGGCTCCTGCTCTCTTTATTTATTGTCATCCATTCCTATAATTACTGGGTATATCAAAATATAAAGGAAAATAAAGAAGATTGATTTGCATAAGTTATGTTAAAATGTTATAATAGTCCTTGAAAATGTGAATACTATAGTCTGAAGGGGAGTAACTACCTTTATAGGAGATAAAGCCAACAGCCGGTATGGCTCTATACCCATGCCTGGCTTTATCCTTTGACTGTGTCAAAGTTGTGAGACCTTTAGCAGGATTTTATTTTTCTGGTGAAATTCTGCTAAAGGTTTTTTTAATATCTATCAATCAGGGGAGTGATAATTAATGTGGTTTTCCCAACCACGGGAAGATGTACTAAAGGCTTTTGAGATAGATCCGGTTACTGGTTTGAGCAGTGCAGAAGTAAAAGGGAGACTGGAGAAGTATGGCAGGAACAAACTGGCTGCCAAGGCCAAAAAGAGTATACTGGCCCTTTTCTTCGGTCAATTAAAGGACATGTTAATTTATGTTCTCCTGGCTGCTGCAGGAATAACCTTTGTCATTGGCGAATATGTTGATGGTTTAATAATCCTCCTGGTGGTAATTTTAAATGCAGTAATTGGTGTAGTACAGGAATATAAAGCTGAAAAAGCCATTGAAGCTTTACAGGAAATGAGCACTCCTAAAGCCCTGGTCAGGCGGGATGGAGAGATTAGAGAGATTAATTCCGAGGAAATAGTCCCTGGTGATATTGTTATTATCGAGGCAGGGAGATACATACCGGCGGATCTTAGACTTATTGAGACCGCCAATTTACAGATAGAAGAATCTGCCCTGACCGGAGAATCTGTTCCCGCAGAGAAGGAGGCCAGTTTCATAATAGAGGATCCCAATACAGCCATTGGGGATAGGGATAATATGGCTTTTATGTCCACCCTGGCCACCTATGGCAGAGGGGTGGGTATAGTTGTAGGGACTGGCATGGATACTGAAATCGGCAAAATTGCCAGAATCCTGGATGAAGATGTAGAAGAACTGACCCCACTACAGAAGAGACTGGATCAGCTGGGGAGGACCCTTGGTTTTCTGGCCCTTGGAATCTGTGCCCTGATCTTTATAATGGCCCTGTTTCAGGGCAGGCCTTTATTTGAAATGTTTTTAACAGCTATAAGCCTGGCTGTAGCCGCGATACCGGAAGGCCTGGCTGCTATAGTTGCGATAGTACTGGCCCTGGGAGTTAGCAGGATGTCGAAAAAGAATGCTATAGTAAAGAAGCTACCGGCAGTGGAAACCCTGGGTTCAGTAAATATTATCTGTTCCGATAAAACAGGAACACTTACCCAGAATAGGATGACTGTTGTCAAGACCTATACCCTGGACAGGCTAAAGGAGATTCCTGCTACAGGAGAGGGTTTACAGGCTGCTGGTGATGAAGCTGAATTGATTAAAAGCCTGGTCTTATGTTCTGATGCCAGCTATGAGCATGGTGAAGGAACAGGAGACCCTACAGAGATAGCCCTGATAGTATTGGGTTATAGGCATCAGTTAGATAAAAAAACCCTGAATGAAAAACACCAGAGGCTTTCTGAAAAACCCTTTGATTCTGAGCGAAAATTGATGTCAACCTTAAATGTAGAAGGAGAGGCTTACCGGGTTCATACCAAAGGGGCTATAGATAATATTTTAAAGATTTCCAGTAAAGCCCTTGTAGATGGCAAGGTGGTGCCTCTAACTGAAGAATTAAAGGCCAGATATCTGGAAATGGCAGAAGAGATGTCAGATGATGCCTTAAGGGTTCTGGGGGCAGCCTATAAAGATGTAGATAAAGTAATTGGTCCTGATGAGATGGAAGAGGATTTAATTGTCCTGGGACTTGTTGGTATGATTGATCCACCCCGACTAGAGGTTATGGATTCCATAAGAGAAGCTAAAGAGGCCGGTATTACCCCGGTAATGATTACCGGTGATCATAGAAATACTGCTGTAGCCATTGCAAAGGAGCTTGGGATAGCTAATTCTATAGAAGAAAGTATAACCGGTGCTGAGATAGATCAGTTGTCAGAGGAGGAGTTTTCCCGTAGTATTGATAAATACAGGGTCTTTGCCCGGGTTTCTCCTGAACATAAGGTGAAAATTGTTAGAGCCTTTAAGGCCAGGGGAAATATAGTTTCCATGACCGGTGATGGGGTTAATGATGCTCCTTCACTGAAATATGCTGATATTGGTGTAGCCATGGGTATTACCGGGACAGATGTGGCCAAAGGGGCCAGTGATATGATCCTGACTGATGACAACTTTACCACAATAGTTCATGCCATTGAAGAAGGCCGGAATATTTATAACAATATTAAAAAATCTGTCACCTTTTTATTATCCTGTAATCTGGGTGAGGTTGTGGCTATCTTTCTTTCAATTTTGTTTGCCTGGCCAGTACCCTTATTACCAACCCAGATCTTATGGGTTAACCTGATTACCGACTCCCTACCGGCTATAGCCCTGGGTATTGATCCTGGTGATAAGGATGTTATGAAGAAAAAGCCCAGGGACCCTGAGGAGAGTTTTTTTGCTGAAGGAGCAGGTTTAAGGGCTATTATCGGTGGACTTTTAATTGGTTTATTAACCCTGGCTGTTTTCTATTATGGCCTGGGGGATTATGGGTATAGTACTGGCTTCAGCAAGATACCGGCAGATGCCTTAAGCTATGCCCGGACCATGTCTTTTGTAGTCCTTGCCCTATCTCAGTTGTTTTATTCCCTTTCCATCAGGAATTCCAGCAAATCAATCTGGCGAATTGGGGTTTTTTCCAATAAATATCTAATTGCTGCTATTCTCCTGGGTGCAGTTTTGCAATTTGGTTTGATTTCCGTTCCTTTTCTGGCCCGGGCCTTTAATTTATATAGTTTAAGCCTACAGGATTGGTCCCTGCTGCTTGTTCTTGCTTTAATTCCTATGCTGGTTAATGAATTAATTAAAATAATTATTAAATATAAAAATGGTGTTTCAACACAATAAAAAAGGGAGGCTTATAAGATGGAGCTTGTATTTGAGAATTTATTTAATCTGGAGCTACAACAGGTGATCATGTGGCTCATTGGGGGTATCCTGATTTATCTGGCTATAAAAAAAGACATGGAACCTACTTTATTATTACCCATTGGTTTTGGTGCCATACTGGTTAATTTGCCTTTTTCCGGAGCTGTAACCCAGGTTATTGATGGGGTAACAGAAGTAGGGATACTGGATGTCTTATTTAATGCCGGTATAGCCAATGAAATGTTTCCCCTCCTGCTCTTTATAGGGATAGGTGCCATGATTGATTTTACACCCTTACTGACCAATCCCAAAATGTTATTCTTCGGTGCTGCGGCCCAGTTTGGTATCTTTTTTACTTTAAGTCTGGCTGCATTATTGGGTTTTGATATTAAGGATGCTGCCTCTATCGCTATTATCGGTGCTGCTGATGGGCCTACCTCCATATTTGTGGCCAATTATTTTAATTCCAAATACATTGGGGCAATTATAGTTGCAGCTTATTCCTATATGGCACTGGTACCTATAATTCAGCCCTTTGTAATCAGAAGGATTACTAGCAGGGAAGAACGCCTGATCAGAATGGATAATAATGTAAAGAGTACAGTGCCCCGGGTTGTTAAAATATTATTCCCTATTTTCATTACTATAATAGCCGGGATAATGGCACCCCGTTCTGTTGCCCTGGTCGGGTTTTTAATGTTTGGTAACTTAATTAGGGAATGTGGGGTTCTAAATCTTTTATCAGAAACAGCCCAGAGGGAGCTGCCTAATCTGATCACTATTCTTCTTGGTATTACTGTGGCCACCAAAATGCAGGCAGAGTATTTCCTGACAAAAGAAACCATAATGATTTTAGGGCTGGGTCTTATTGCCTTTGTCTTTGATACTGTTGGCGGTGTTTTATTGGGCAAGTTTATCAATTTATTTGCCAAAAACAAGGTCAACCCCATGGTTGGTGCCTGTGGAATCTCTGCTTTCCCCATGTCAGCCAGGGTAATTCATAAAATGGGTCTGGAAGAAGACCCCCATAACTTCCTGCTGATGCACGCCGTAGGTGCAAATGTGGCTGGACAGATTGCTTCTGTTATTGCTGGTGGTTTGATCATTAATTTAATTGCTTAAGGAGGGGTATAAATGAATCTACAGGCCTTTCTGGAAACATTACCTATTGTTTTATATGGTATGGGTGGTATATTTATAGTTATGGGTATTATCTACTTAAGTATAAAATTGGTAAACATCTTTTTTGTAGATAATGAAAAAAATAATAATTAATATTTAATATTAATGATAGATATTAATAGTAAAAATTAATAATAAAAATATAATCCAGGAGGCCATTATTCTGGCTTCCTGGGTAAGATTTTCTTCAGGTCTATTGCCACAATTTAAATCCTGGACCTGTCAAAGTAAATAACAGTGCTTAAGACCTCTGCTAAAACTTAAGGGAGCAGGATTTATAGGTGCCGGTAGCTTGACAAGGATAAAAATAGTGGTATAAAATATATACTAATGGTGTATAGAAAACAGGCTTATCTTTGCCGGGGAAGGTTTACAGGTTTAGATAAGCTTTTTGTGTATGCTTATCTAAAAAAATGTTCAAATAAAAAACTTGTCATTATAAAAATTCTAAATACTTAATACTCAATTAAATTAGAGAAGATACTAAATAGTAAATATCAGATTTTATTAAATACAAAATATTAAATACAAAACATAAATTACAAATATGATTGGAAAGGGATGAGCTAAAAATGCCAACATATCTTTATGAATGCGAAAAATGTGGACGTTTTGAAGAGTTTCAAAGGATGAGTGATGAACCTTTAAGGGAATGTCCGGAATGTAAAAGTCCTGTGAGAAGGATAATCGGTGCCCCGGGTATCATCTTTAAGGGTTCTGGTTTTTATTTGACTGATAGTAGGGCAACTGACAAAGGACAGGATGCAGGCGGGAAAAAGACAGATAGTGAAAAGGCTTCCTGAAAATGATCCTGGTCAGTGCCTGTCTCCTGGGTGAAAATGTCCGCTATGATGGTGCTAATACCCTGAATGAAGAATTGCTGGAGCTCCTTAAGGGGAAGGAAATCCTCCCTATATGTCCTGAAGTAGCCGGTGACTTGCCTGTACCACGGCCACCGGCAGAAATAGTAAATGGAGATGGAAATGATGTACTGGCTGGCCGGGCCAGGGTAGAGAATATAGCTGGTGATGATGTTACTCCTGCCTTTCTTAAAGGTGCCCGGAAGGTCCTGGTAGGGCTGGACTTGCAGAAAATAGATTTTGCCATCCTGAAGTCTAGAAGTCCTTCCTGTGGAATAGATCAGATTTACAATGGCCAGTTTAATGGTCAGCTAAGGGAGGGGCCAGGGGTAACAGCAGCCTATTTAAGGAGTAAGGGTATAGAGGTATATAGCGAAGAAGAGCCGGAGAAAATAAAAGATAGAATTAAGGAATAAGGTGGAACTTCTATTTAGTTAGACCATAATAGAAGTTCCATTTTTTATTGTAATTATGGTTCTTTTATCCAGATAATATTTTGGAAAGGCAGAATAAAATCCCCTCTTCTTGAGGCAAGATATTAGTAAATCAAGAAGGAAAGGAGAAAAGAAAAAAGTGAAGAGAAGGTCCCCGTACTACATAGTGGCCGGGATTGCTCTACTATTAATAGTACTGGCTCTGGCCTTAAATGAGCCGGAAGCAAAAACAGTAGCCCAACCAACCCTTTACTGGGGGAGCAGGGGGAGCAGTGTTACCTTATTACAGAGGAAACTGGCTGCCTGGGGTTATTATGATGGTAGAATAGATGGTATATATGGGTCAGATACATATAGAGCAGTCCTTGATTTTCAAAGAAAGAACCGTTTAAGGGTAGATGGGATAGTAGGGAGGGAAACCTGGGCAGCCCTTGGATATCAGTGGGCCGGTGGTGGGCGAAATGTGGTAAGGGCTGCTACTACCAGTGGTAGTACCAGAAGTAATGATGTGGAAATGCTGGCCAGGCTGGTTCATGCTGAAGCCAGGGCAGAACCCTATGAAGGACAGGTGGCTGTAGCGGCAGTGGTATTGAACAGGGTAAAAAGCCCATCCTTTCCCAATAGCATCAGTGGAGTAATCTACCAGCCCCTGGCCTTTGAATCAGTAGCCAATGGCCAGTTTAATCTGCCCCCGACAGAAGAAAATTATAGGGCAGCCAGGTCTGCCATAAATGGTTGGGATCCCACCCATGGTGCTTTATATTTCTGGAATCCTTCCAAACCGGTAAGTCGCTGGATCTGGTCCAGGAGAATAGTAAGAAGAATTGGTGAGCATGTTTTTGGAATATAGGCGAAAAGGTTTTGTTATATAGAAGGAGGTTTTGAAAATTAACAGGTCCTGGATTATTCCTTTAGTACTGGCACTGGTCCTGGTAGGTATAACAGCATATTGGGGTTATGATCAATATCGGGAGAAGGAACAGTTACAGATCTACATGGGGAATACCTTTCAGCAGTCTTTTCTCGAATTAGTGGAAAGGATAGAAGAAATGGAGGTTTTAATGGGAAAAAGCCTTGTTTCTACTTCCCCCAGGAAAAATATTGTTCTTTTGACCGATATCTGGAGTCATGCCAATACTGCACAGGCAGAACTAAATAAATTACCTTTGGCGGCACAGACGGTTTATGATGTGTCTAAATTTTTAAGCCAGAGTGGTGACTTTGCCCATTCACTGGCCAGGCAAAATGCAGATGGCAAGGTATTAACTGCAGAAGAACGGCAGACCTTAAGTGAATTAAGACAACATGCCATCCGGATTTCAGAACTGCTCCAGGAAGTAGAAAATGAGGTACTGGCCGGTAGGGTTGACTGGGTTAATATGGTTAAGAGCACCCGGAGGGCCCTCAGGGAAGAACAGGCCAGGGATAAACCGGATATAAATCTGGATGACCTCAGTGATGACCTGACTAAAGTTCCGACTCTTATCTATGATGGTCCCTTTTCTGATCATATAAATGAAAGGCAGCCGCAGGGATTAAAGGGAGAAGAGGTTTCCAGGGAGACAGCCAGGGAAAGGGTGCGGGATTTTATTGATGGTGCAGATGGAAATAAATTCTCTGTCTCGGAAGGAACCACAGTTAATGGGAGAATAGGGGCCTATAATTTCCAGGTAGAAACAGGGAATGGAGTATATTCAGTTGATATCTCCAAAAAAGGCGGCTCTCTGGTTAGCCTTTTAAATAATAGAGAGGTATATAGTGCAAAAATCTCCATGGAGGATGCCGTAAAGAAAGCCCAGGAATATCTTGCTGATATTGACTATACTGATATGGAGCCTACTTTTTCTGAAGTAAAGGATAATATCGCCTATATCTCCTTTGCCTATCAGCAGGATGATATTATCTTTTACCCAGATATAATTAATGTGCAGATAGCCATGGATAATGGCCAGGTTCTGGCTGTGGAAGCACAAAATTATTTAATGTCCCATAAGGAAAGAGAAATTAATGAAGCAGAGCTTTCGGAGGAGGAAGCAAGGGAACTGGCCTCTTCCACCCTGGAAGAAATCGAGAGTGTCAGGCTAGCAGTTATTCCCACCTCCAGCTTAAGGGAAGTATTTACCTATGAAGTGCGGGGTAAAGTGGGAGAAGAAATCTATATTATCTATATAAATGCTGAAACCGGTAATGAAGAAGAGATCTTAAAGGTAATCTTGAGTGAGACAGGAACCTTTGCCCTATAAATATGCCATTAGTAGTCTTTCTAAAATTACTAAAATATGATATAATTTTAGCAAAGACATTATAAGTAGGGGATTATATGAAGCGGGTTTCTGTAGTGTGCTGTAAAGACTATAATGAAGCTTTATTAAGGGAAAAAATAGAAGAATTAATAGGATTACTTGGCGGCCTTGATTCCTACATAAAGCCTGGTCAGAATGTTTTATTGAAGGTTAATTTGTTAATGGAAAAGCCGCCGGAAGCCATGGTGACTACCCATCCTGCTGTTGTTAAGGTCATAGCCAGTATGGTAAAGGAAGCCGGGGCTAATCCCATTATCGGTGATAGCCCTGGTGGTCCTTTTTCCAGAGTTTTACTGGAGCGGGCCTATAAAAAATCTGGACTGGCCCAGGTGGCAGAGGAAGTTGGAGCTGAATTAAATTATAACCTGGACCAGGTAACTGTGCCCTTTGCTGGTTCCATCAATAAATCCTTTGTGCTGGGGCAATATATAACAGATGCCGATCTTATTATCAATATTGCCAAGTTGAAGACACATGGCTTAACAATGATGACCGGTGCAGTGAAGAACCTCTTTGGGGCTATTCCTGGTTTATTAAAGGCTGAATATCATCTTAGAATGCCTGAGCTGGCTGATTTCTCCAATATGCTCCTTGATCTTTCTCTCTGTGTAAACCCGGTTCTCAACATTATAGATGGGGTCTGGGGAATGGAAGGTGAGGGGCCTTCAGCCGGTACAAAGCGGAATTTTGGCTATCTACTGGCCAGCCCTTCCCCCCATGCTCTAGATGTAGCAGCAGCATATCTACTGGGGATTACACCTGTAAGCAAGGCACCCATTATCTATGCTGCCCGGGAGAGAGGCCTTCCCGCCAGTATAGAGGAGATTTCCTTGCTGGGTGACCCCTTAATTCCGGCAGAGAAGACAGTGATACCCCCAGGTGTCAGGGTTTCAAACCTACTGGATAGGAGGTTGCCAGGCCCCTTGGCCAGGGTTTTAAGCTATTTATTGCGGCCACGTCCTGTTTTTATTTCTGAACTCTGTGTAGGGTGTAGGGATTGTTACCGTAGCTGCCCCCCACAGGTTATTACCATGAGGAATAATAAAGCAGAAGTCTCTCTGGAAAACTGTATTCGTTGTTTTTGCTGTCAGGAATTATGTCAGTATCAGGCAGTAAAGATTAAAAGACCCCTTTTAGGTAGAATATTGACCAGATAATAGTGTAAGCTCTTGATATAGGACTGGTATGAGTTCAAAAATGAGGTGAGATTAATGAAGATTGGGGTTATTTCAGATACCCACATTCCTTACCGGGCAAAACAGATCCCAGATCTTGTCCTGGATTCTTTTCAGGGGGTAGATCTGATTGTCCATGCTGGAGATCTTGTCCAGGAAGAAGTCTTGACTAGCCTGGCAGAGATTGCACCGGTTAAAGCTGTATTTGGAAATGTGGATTCCCCTGAATTGAAAATGAAATTACCGGAAAAACTGGAATTAGAACTGGCTGGTTATAAAATTGGTGTTATTCATGGACATAATGTCAGGGGACATTTGCTGAATACACTGTCTTATGTTTTTCCTGATGCTGATATAATTATTTTTGGTCATACCCATAAGCAATGTAATAAAATAATTAATGGCCAGTTGTGTTTTAACCCAGGTTCTCCTACTGATAGAAGGATGGAGAAAAACTATTCTTTTGGTATTATAGAACTGGCAGATGAAATAAAGGCTGAGATAATTGAGTTTTAGAATAAGATTATACTCCTATATACCAGGATTTTGGAAAAGGTTTTTAATATGCTTAATTGAAGTTGAATTAAAGACATCTTTAGGAGGGATAGTGGATGGCTGTATATGATCTGGCCCATAGTTTAGCCAGGGAAATAAAGAAATCAGAAGAATATAAATCATATCTAGAGATCAGGGATAAGATCAGGGCTAACCCGGCTACCAAAGATATGTTAATTGATTTTCAGAAAGAGCAGTTTAGATTACAGAGCAAAATCCTGACTGGAGAGAAGATTAGCGAAGAAGAACAGGAGAAGTTCGAAAAAATAAGGGAGATTGTCAATTTAAATAAAGATATAAAAAAATATCTGGAAGCAGAGTACCGGATAACGGTAATGTTAAATGATTTGCAGGAGATATTATTTGCAGATTTAAAACTCGGCTTTGGCAAAGAAGAAAAGCACCCTGAATAGGGTGCTTCTTTACCAATGTATAAAATTATACAAACTATAGGATTGTACAATTATACAGGTACCACTTCTTTAACACCTGGAACATACTGTTTCAGGGTTCTTTCGATACCATTTTTTACAGTGAGGGTTGACATTGGACAACCACTACAGGCACCTACTAATTTTACCTTTACTATACCGTCATCGGTAACTTCAACCAGTTCAACATCACCGCCATCAGCCTGTAGAGCTGGTCTCACTTTATCTAGAATTTCAACTACCTTTTCTTTCACATCTACACCCCCTATTAAAACGTTTACTGAAATAATTATATCATTATTGAAAGTAAAAATAAAGCAAATTCTTTTTATTCATTATCATTATTTTTTTGTTCATCTTTAACCTTAAGGTATAATCCTAATTTGTCACTGATAACCAGGTAGGATAGTGATAATTGGTAGCTGCGTTTTTCCACTATTATACTGGATTCATTTATGATATTGTGTAATAAGAGAGGGTCTATTTCATTTATTTCTTTACCTATTAAACCATTGAGGAGGCTACGGATTTTCTTTATGATCTCCTGCTGGGTATGTTTATTTAAATCTGTATCCAGGTAGGGATTGATGGACTGGATAATCAATCTGTTTTTAAATTGCAAATCCAGTTGTTCTAATTGTTTTTCCAATTCTGCCATTTCTGTTTTTAATTCTTTGTTTTCCAGGATTAATTTGTCCAGGTCCCTGCCAGTATATGCTGAAATAATTGTGGCCCCTAGCAGAATTCCCAGTAGAAAGACAGCCAGAATGAAGAACAATTCTTTTCTGGTAAAGACAAAAAAGGGATTCCCCTGTAGTTTATTTGCTGGCCTGGACAAAGCTTTTCCTGTTGGTTTAAACAAGGCTATTTACCTCCACAGAAGATTACTATTAACCAGTAACCCAGCTGGGCACCAAAGAAGGCACTGATGAGAACCAGGATCTGCTGGATTATGATCATTAAATTTCCCTGAAAAAAAACCCCTTCCAGGAGGCGCAAATTTGCAAAGGTGCCCCCAATAGCACTCAAGATGGCATATAATTTAAGGTTATCAGCGATATCCAGCATAATTTTCAGGGGGGATTGGTGAATCAGGATACCTCCAATGCTGCCGATAAAGGAGCCTCCCAGCACAATACCCAGGGCGATAAAGAAAACAGGGACAATCCGGCTTAACAATTTTCTTCACCTCAATATATTTATAATAAGCAGGGAAGTCATTTATACTTAGAAGGTCTATTTCTGCTCTCAAATTAATGCAAGAGATTAAAAACAGATGGGGAATAGGCCATAAATAGATTTTTATTAGAAATATTATCTGAAGAAGGAAGCAGGGTTTAGAGAGAGAAGTAATATTATAATACTAATTCGGGATGGATGTTTATTATGGAAATAAAAGGCTTTGTTCATCTACATAATCATACAGAATATAGCCTCCTGGATGGGGCTGCCCGTATAGAAGCCTTAATAAGAAAGGCTAAGGAATATGATATGCCGGCAGTAGCCATTACTGATCATGGGGTTTTATATGGTATGGTTGATTTTTATAAAAAGGCAGTGGCTGAAGGTGTCAGGCCTATTATTGGCTGTGAGGTATATTTAACCCCAGGCTCCATGAGGACTAGAGATAGCCGGGACAGGTATCATCTGATTCTCCTGGCAGGGGATAATGAGGGGTATCATAATTTAGTTAAACTGGTCAGTAAGAGCTGGCTGGAGGGTTTTTATTATAAGCCCCGGATAGATAAGGAAGTACTGGCTGAGCATAGCAAGGGCTTGATTGGCCTATCTGCCTGTATTCAGGGGGAGATACCTTCCTATATATTGGCGGGCAAATATCAGGAGGCAGTGAAAGCTGCAGAAGAATACCGGCAGATTTTCGGTAAAGATAATTTCTTTCTGGAGTTGCAGGATCATAATCTTAGAGAAGAGAAAATGGTCAATAATCAATTAATCAGGCTGGCCAATGAACTGGATCTACCCCTGGTATTAACCAATGATGTCCATTATCTGGAACAGAGTGATGAGAGACTCCATGATGTTCTGCTGGCTTTACAGACAGGAAAGACTGTTAATGATGAAGAGCGGATGAAGTTTCCCAATGATAGTTTTTATTTTAAATCAGCAGGGGAGATGAAGGAACTCTTTCCCTCTATTCCTGCTGCCTATAATAATACATTAAAAATAGCAGATCGGTGTCAGGTGAAACTGGATTTCAACCAGCTTTACCTGCCGGCTTTTCCTGGAACCAGTGAGGAGAAGCCTAATAATATGCTTCTCCGGGAAAAATGCCTGGCTGGTCTGGAGAAAAAAGGTCTGGCCAATGATAAAACAGCCCGGGAGAGGCTGGAGTATGAATTGCAGGTTATCGAAGAGATGGGCTATGTGGACTATTTTCTCATTGTCTGGGATTTTGTTAACTATGCAGAAAAAAACGGTATCCGGGTAGGCCCTGGCCGGGGTTCTGCTGCTGGTAGCCTGGTTTCCTATCTCCTGGGGATAACCAAGATTAATCCCCTGGAATATGGCTTGCTTTTTGAAAGATTTTTGAACCCGGAAAGGGTATCTATGCCTGATATTGACATAGATTTTGATGAAAACAGGGATCAGATTATTGAGTATGTAAAAGAACGCTATGGGAAGGAAAGGGTTGCCCAAATTGGTACTTTTGGTACCATGGCTGCCCGGGCTGCTATCAGGGATATTGGCCGGGCCCTGGATATACCCTTACGTAAGGTAGACCGGATAGCCAAGCAGGTTCCGGGGCAACCGGGAATTACCCTGGCCAGGGCTCTGGAATCCAATGACAGGTTAAGGACCTATTATGAAGAGGATGAGGAAGTGAGGGAATTAATAGATCTGGCCAGTGCTGCTGAAGGCCTCCCCCGGCATATTTCTACTCATGCTGCCGGTGTAGTTATTGGTGCTGATGATCTAAGCAATATAGTGCCCTTACAATTACAGGATGAGAGTATTATAACTCAGTTGGCCATGAATGATCTGGAGAGCCTGGGTTTGTTGAAAATGGACTTTCTGGGTTTGCGGAATCTGACCATTATCAATAAAACCCTGGCCCTGATTAAAGAACGCCATAAGATTGAAGTAGATATAGACAATATAAGCCTGGATGACCAGGAGGTCTATGGCTTACTCCAGTCTGGCAAGACCCTGGGGGTCTTTCAGATGGAGTCTTACCTTTTTCAGGAATTGAACCAGAGGCTGAAGCCAGACCGTTTTACAGATATTGTGGCCATACTGGCTCTGGGCCGTCCGGGTCCTCTGGGCAGCGGCCTGGTAGATCAATATGTAGATAGTAGACATGGTATCAGGGAACCGGAATACCTCCATCCCTCCCTTGAGCCTATTTTAAAAGAGACTTTTGGCTTAATCTTATACCAGGAACAGGTTATGGAGATAGCCAGTAAATTAGGTGGTTATAGCTTAGGTGAAGCGGATCTCTTGCGGAGGGGTATGGGTAAGAAAGATAAGGAACTTATTGCCAGTGAAAGGGAGCGTTTTGTAAAGGGGGCCGGAGAAAGAGGCATAGAAGAGAAGACGGCTCATCATATTTTTGATCAGATGGAATATTTCGCCGGTTATGGCTTCAACAAATCCCACAGTGCTGCCTATGCCTTACTGGCTTATCAGACTGCCTATCTGAAGGTAAAATATCCGGCCGAATTTATGGCTGCCCTCCTTTCTTCAGTAATGGGTAACCAAAATAAAGTAGGCCAGTATATTAGAGAATGTAAGGAAATGGGTATAGAGGTTTTACCACCAGATATAAATAAAAGTAGTTATGCCTTTGTACCGGAAGATGATGACAGGATCCTTTTTGGCCTGGAGGCCATAAAAAATGTAGGGAAAGCTGCCATTGAAGCCATTATTGAAGGAAGGGAAGAAGGACCCTATACTTCCCTGGCTGATTTTCTTAAACGGGTAGACCTGCGGAGGGTAAATATACAGGTTACGGAATCCCTGATCAAAGCCGGTGCCTTTTCAGCCTTTAAAGAGAATCGGGCCCAGATGCTGGTAAAATTTGATGAAATATATAAAAATGCCAGCTCCTTTCGCCAGCAACATGCCAGTGGCCAGACTTCCTTCTTTGATCTGGTAGAAGATCAGGAGAGTTTTTTTGCAGAAACAGTAAAATATCCGGAAATTGGAGAAATACCTGTTGATGAGATTCTGGCCCAGGAAAGGGAATACCTGGGGATTTACTTATCAGGCCATCCCCTGGACAATTATAAGAAAAAAATCCAGTATTTTAGTAATTGTGATTGTGCCAGCCTGCAGGGGGAAGAGGTTTTTCGTGGAGAGCTTATCTTTGCTGCTATGGTTCTGGAAAGGAAGAATCACCTGACAAAAAATAATAACATGATGGCTTTTCTGACCCTGGAGGATTGGTCAGGCAAGGTAGACCTGGTAGTTTTTCCTGATGTTTATAGTAAGTTTGAAGAAAATCTTTCTCCTGGTACCAGGGTAATGATCCTGGGCTATCAGGATGAAGATAGTATTATTGCCAACTCAATTCTTGCCCTTGATACTCCCTTTCTGGAGATCAAGGTTAATGCCAACAAGACCAGAAATACTATAATAAATGAAATAAAAAAAGTATTAATAAAATACCCAGGTAATTGTCCCCTCTTTTTTAATATAAATGAAGGAAAGCAAAGGAAACTGGTATTGAGTGAGAGCAGATATTGGGTAGTTTATAATGAGTCCCTGGTGAGGGAGTTGGAAAACATAATAGGAAAAGAAAATTGCAGTTTTTATAAATAATTGTTATACTGATAGAGTAGATTTTCACACCTCTTCTAATTTTCCTGAATTTTTATTTATATTTCCCTTAAATATTATAATTATAGGCCTTTCCTGTAGGGGGATATAAATAGACCCTGGATATGATAATTTGAAGCCTCAATGGAAATGCTATATTAGGGGCCTTGCTTGACATTAAAAAGAAAAAAGTGTATTATAAAACAAACAGAGGGGGTTGTACATATGGAAATTCAGGCTGATTTTATTATAATAAAAGCCCTGGAAGATGGAGTTACTATAATTGGCTTAACCCGTGGAAAAGAAACCAAATTTAACCATACAGAGAAACTGGATAAGGGTGAAGTATACGTAGCCCAATTTACTGAACATACATCAGCTATAAAATTAAGAGGTAAAGCTGAGATTATTTCTAGACATGGTACTGTCATCTCAGGAGAAAGTAGTTAAACCAGGCTAGATAAGGGCTGGTTTTTCTTTTGATTAGAAAAAAATACCATAGTAAAGACTAGCAATTAATCACACTATTGATATAAAGGACTAAACAATAGAATGAGAATGTGGGGGAATTAGCTATGTGGCAGGTAGTTTATATTGCTTCAAAAGAAGAAGCCAGGACACTTAGAGACCGCTTGGTTGAGGAAGGATTTCTGGTAAAACTGGAAGCCATGGATGAAAGTAGCTATCAGATTAAAGTCCCTGAGTCGGAAGCAGAAGAGGTCTATGATCTTATTCATGAATGGTTATAAGAAATTACATAAGCTTTGAGGTGAATCATATGTTTAAAGACTTATTTGGAAAACCCAAGTATGTTACCGTCAAGACCCGCAGCAAACAGGAAAAAGAGGATATTTCCCCTGATAGTCGCCTCTGGACAAAGTGTAATAGTTGTAAAGAAATTATTTTTAATAAAAAGCTGGTGGAAAACCTGTTGGTCTGTCCAGAGTGTAATTATCACTTTCGGATAACAGCCAAGGACAGACTGGCAATAACTATAGATGAAGACAGTTTTCAGGAATTTGGTCATAATCTTACCAGTGCAGATCCCCTGGAATTTCCTGATTATAAGGAGAAACTGGCTAAAGCCAGAGCCAAAACAGGCCTGGATGAGGCTGTTATTACTGGAGAGGCCACAATTAATGGTTATCCAGTGGTAATTGGCGTGATGGACTTTCATTTTATGGGCGGAAGTATGGGCTCTGTTGTTGGTGAGAAGGTTACTTTGGCTATAGAGAGGTCCATAGAAACCAGGAAGCCACTTATTTTAATAACTACTGCAGGAGGGGCCAGGATGCAGGAAGGTATGATTGCCTTAATGCAGATGGCCAAAACCAGTGCTGCTGTGAAGAAACTGGATGAGGCCGGGATCCTATATATTTCTGTTATGACAGATCCAACCTCTGGCGGGGTAACTGCCAGTTTTGCCTCTCTGGCAGATATTATTATTGCAGAAACAGGTGCCTTGATTGCCTTTGCCGGCCCCAGGGTAATTCAGCAGACTATCAATGCCAGTTTGCCAGAAGGATTCCAGAGAGCCGAGTTTCTCCTGGAACATGGCATGATTGATATGGTTGTTTCCCGTCTGGAGCTGAAAGACAAATTAACAAGTATCCTGAAAATTCACCAACTCGGGGTGAGTAATTATGACCAATAATATACTGGATTTTGAAAAACCTTTATATGAGTTATCGGCAAAAATAAAAGAACTCCAGTCCTTTATGGATGAAAAAGGCCTTGATCTTAGTGAAGAGTTGATGAAACTGAAAGAAAGAGCTAATAAATTGCAAAAAGAAATTTATGCTGGACTAAATACATTACAGATTATCCAAATTGCCCGTCATCCCAACCGGCCGACAGCAAGAGATTATGTTAATTATATCTTTGATGAGTTTATAGAGCTACATGGGGATAGAAAATTTAGTGATGATAAGGCCCTGATTGGGGGTATCGGTTTAATTGGCAATCAACCCTTTACCTTTTTAGGACATCAGAAGGGTAAAACTACCAAGGAAAACCTTTCCCGCAACTTTGGGATGGCTCATCCAGAAGGCTATCGTAAGGCTTTAAGATTAATGAAAGAAGCGGAGAAGTTTAACCGTCCTATTCTTTCTCTTATTAATACACCTGGAGCCTATCCTGGAATTGGAGCTGAAGAAAGGGGCCAGGCTGAGGCTATTGCCAAAAATTTGATGGAGATGTCCTCCTTGAAGGTTCCAATTATTGTTGTAGTTACTGGTGAAGGTGGCAGTGGCGGGGCTTTAGGTATTGGGCTGGGAGACCGGATTATGATGCTGGAATATAGCTATTATTCTGTTTCTACTCCAGAAGCCTGTGCAGCTATTCTGTGGAAAGATGTAGAAAAAGCAGGTGAAGCGGCAGAAGCTTTGAAAATTACTGCCCGGGCTTTAAGGCAACTAAAGATTATTGATAGAATAATAAAAGAACCAGTAGGTGGGGCTCATCAAAATCCAGAAAAAGCTGCCAACCTTTTAAAAGAGGCTGTTCTGGAAGAATTAAAAGAACTTGCTAAATTGTCTCCTGAAGAGTTAATAAATAAGAGATATATGAAATATAGACAATTAGGTGTATATAACTATGATGCAGCCCTGGAGGGAGAATTACTTAAGGAGGAAGTTGAATGAGGAAAATTGCTGTATTAACTAGTGGTGGCGATGCCCCAGGAATGAATGCGGCTATCAGAGCTGCTGTAAGGACAGCTTTATATAATGGTCTGGAAGTAGTAGGTGTCAGACGTGGTTTTGCTGGTCTTATTGAGGGTGATTTCTTCCTTATGGAGACAGGCTCTGTCAGTGATATTATGCAAAAAGGTGGTACTTTCCTGCTTTCAGCCCGTTGTGATGAATTCCTGGAGCCAGAAGGCAGAAAAAAGGCTGCTGAACAGCTAAGAAAACATAGTATTGAAGGATTAATTGTGATTGGTGGGGATGGTTCTCTAAGGGGAGCTGAAAGCCTGTATCGAGAACAGGGCATACCCTATATTTCTGTTCCCGGTACTATTGACAATGATCTGCCTGGAACCGATTATACAATCGGTTTCGATACTGCCATGAATACTATTTTAGAGGCAATTAACAAGATTAGAGATACAGCTACCTCCCATGAGAGAACCTTTATTATTGAAACAATGGGTAGAAGTAGTGGCTTTCTTACAGTTATGGCTGGTCTGGCCAGTGGTGCAGATGCAGTATTAATTCCTGAAAAAAAAGCTGAGATAGAAGATGTATGTCAAACCTTGATGGAGAGACAAAAACAGGGCAGGTTGCATAATATAATACTTGTAGCGGAAGGTTATGAAGGGAACTTCCGTACTAATCGGGATCTAAATGAGAGCAATGCTTTTGCCATTGGAAAAGAAATAGCCAGCAGAACAGGACAGGATACCCGGGTTATCATACTGGGGCATTTACAAAGAGGAGGTTCTCCCACTGCTATGGATCGTATTTTGGCCAGCAAGTTAGGGGCCAGGGCTGTAGAATTATTAATGGAAGGTAAGACTTCCAGGATGGTAGGCTTAAAAGGAAATGCGATCCAGGACAGTAGTGTTGAGGATATCTTGAAGAAGAAAAAGGAAATAGATCTGGATATCTATAAATTAAATAAGATTTTATCCATCTAGTCCTGTATTGATTATAAAAGAAAGAGACAGTTCTGGAGGTTATCAGGATGAGGAAAACCAAAATAGTAGCTACAATTGGACCAGCAAGTGATAATAAAGAAACCATTGCCAGACTGGTAGAGGCCGGCCTTGATGTGGCCCGCTTAAACCTCTCCCATGGCGATTATGAAGAACATAGCAAAAAGATTGAACTTATTCGTGAAGTAGAAGATGATACAGGAAAGACTATAGGTATTATGTTGGATACCAGGGGTCCAGAGGTACGTACAGGCCCTCTGGAAGATAAGAAGGAGATTTTCCTGTATGCCGGTGAAGAGATAACTTTGACCACAGATGATGTGATTGGTAATAAGGAGCGTATTTCTGTCTCTTATAAAGAACTTACCAAGGATGTGAAAACAGGTTCCAGAATACTCATTGACGATGGTTTACTGGAATTACAGGTACTGGAAGTCAAGGGTAATGATATACGCTGTAAGGTTTTAAATGGGGGTTTACTGGGTTCTTATAAGGGGGTTAATATCCCTGGAGTTTCTCTGAACCTCCCTGCCTTGACAAAAAAGGACAAAGAATTTATCCATTTTGGTATCAAGATGGGTATCAACTTTATTGCTGCTTCCTTTGTCCGTAAAGCCCAGGATATTATAGCTATCCGAGCCTTCCTGGATAATGAAGGTGCTGCTGGTATTTATATTATAGCCAAGATTGAAAACCAGGAGGGTGTTGATCATATCGATGAGATACTGGAAGTTGCCGATGGTATTATGATTGCCAGGGGAGACCTGGGTGTTGAGATACCTCCGGAAAAGGTACCGGTAATCCAGAAAAAATTAATCCGTAAATGTAATGATGCCGGTAAACCAGTTATTACGGCAACCCAGATGTTAAACTCTATGATTGGCAACCCCCGTCCTACCAGGGCAGAGGCTTCAGATGTGGCTAACGCTATCCTGGATGGCACTGATGCAATAATGTTGTCAGGAGAATCAGCTATTGGTAAATATCCTGTTGAGTCTGTAAAGACCATGGATCGGATTGCCCGGGAAATAGAGGGCTCTGCCTTCTATCGGGAAACCATGTTCAGTACAAGCCAAAAGGACAGGGTAAAGGTCAGTACAATTACCGAATCTATCAGTTCTGCGACCTGTAAAATTGCCATGGAAATCGGGGCCAAATGCATTATAAGTGCCACCAGTAGTGGTAGTACAGCCAGGATGGTTTCCAAGTTCAGACCCAATATACCTATAATAGCAGTAACTCATGATAAATATGTTAAACATTATCTGACTGTCTGTTGGGGTATACATCCTATCCAATTGGCAGTAAGGGGACATACCACTGATGAGTTAATCAAAAACTCTATTAGAGCAACCCGCCGGTATGGTTTAGTAAAAGCAGGTGACAGGGTGGTAATCACTGCTGGAACCCATTCAGCTGGCACAACAAATCTAATAGAGGTAATTGATGTTTAAAAGAAAAGACAGTCACTACAGTCACTGGAGCCATTAGTGAAAAAAAGATACAAATTATAATAATAAAAGAAGGGTTTTTGAACTTTTTGTTGAATATGTAAAAGTGGTTTGTCGAAGCAAATAATTTCTTGATATAATGTAAAATATAAAAACAAGTTATAAGTAATACTCTACTGTGATGTGAAATCAGGATAGAGTTAAAAGGCAAATAAGAAACTTGACCTGAAAGTAAACTTAAATATGGTTAGTTTCTTTAATCCTGAATTAATCACTTTAATTCAGGTTTTTTTAGGAAAAAATATTAATATTATAAGGAGGTACTGGTCTTAATGGCAGAGAACAAGTATGTTTATTCCTTTGGTAAAGGAATTACCGAAGGAACAGTCGAGATGAGGAATTTGTTAGGTGGTAAGGGTGCAAACCTGGCCGAAATGACTAATCTGGGAATTAATGTTCCTCCTGGATTTACAATTACTACAGAGGTATGTACACTTTATTATGAAAATGACAGGACATATCCAGAAGGCCTGGAAGCCCAGGTAGACGAAGCTATAGCCAAGATAGAAAAACTGATGGGCAGCAAATTTGGTGATACTGAGAACCCGCTTCTTCTCTCAGTCCGTTCCGGTGCCCGTGTTTCCATGCCCGGTATGATGGATACAGTTCTCAACCTGGGACTCAATGATGAAACCGTACAGGGTTTAATTAAGAGTACAGGTAATGAGCGTTTTGCTTATGACTCCTATCGCCGTTTTGTTCAAATGTTTGGTAATGTGGTAATGGGAGTAGATGGCGCTGATTTTGAAGCAATGATTGATAAGAAGAAAGAAGAGTATGGTGCTACATATGATTCCGATCTACCTGCAGAGGCTCTAAAAGAACTGGTTGCAGAATTCAAAGCCCATGTTACAAAAACAACAGGAAAAGAATTCCCGGAAGATCCTAAGGCACAATTGTGGGGTGCCATTGATGCTGTATTTGGTTCCTGGAATAATCCAAGGGCTATTACTTACAGAAATCTAAATGATATTCCACATCACTGGGGTACTGCTGTAAATGTGCAGGCAATGGTATTTGGTAATATGGGTGATGACTGTGGTACAGGTGTTGCCTTTACCCGTGACCCGGCCAGTGGCGAAAACGTATATTATGGTGAATACCTGATTAATGCTCAGGGTGAGGACGTTGTTGCTGGTGTAAGGACACCAAAACCAATAGCTGAACTGGAAAAAGAAATGCCAGAGATTTACAAAGAGCTTACCGGCATCTTTGATAAATTAGAAGAACACTATAAAGATGTTCAGGATGTTGAGTTTACCTTCCAGAAAGGTACCCTTTACATGCTGCAGACCCGTGCTGGTAAGAGAACTGCCAAGGCTGCAGTCAAGATTGCAGTAGACATGGTAAAAGAAGGCTTAATTGATAAGAAAACTGCTATCACCAGAGTAGAAGCTGAAAAACTGGATGAACTCTTGCATAGAAGGATTGACCCCAATGCAGAGGCAAAAGTACTGGCTAAAGGTTTGAATGCTTCTCCAGGTGCTGCTACCGGTAAGGTAGTCTTCGATTCTAACGAAGCAGCTGAACTGGGAGCTGCAGGCGAATCAGTTATCCTGGTAAGAATTGAAACCTCACCGGATGATATCAACGGCATGGCTGCTGCCCAGGGTGTTTTAACATCCAGAGGCGGTATGACCAGCCACGCTGCTGTAGTTGCCCGTGGTATGGGTAAACCAGCTGTAGCCGGTTGTGAATCCATCAAGGTTGATTTCGAAAACGAGCAGTTTGTTGCACCTGATGGAACTGTTGTCAAAAAAGGTGAATACATTACAATAGATGGTGGAGACGGAAGCGTTTATTTAGGCCAGGTACCAACAATCGATCCAGAACTTGATGATGACTTTGAATTACTGATGAGCTGGGCTGATGAAATTAGGACACTGCAGGTAAGGACCAATGCTGATACACCTGAAGATGCCCGTAAGGCCATCGAATACGGTGCTGAGGGTATCGGTCTGACCCGTACAGAGCATATGTTCTTTGACGAAGAGCGCTTACCTATCGTTCAGCGGATGATCCTGGCTGATACTGCTGAAGCCAGAAAAGAAGCCCTGGATAAACTTCTGCCAATGCAGAAGGCAGACTTCAAAGAAATACTCAAGGTTATGGGTGAAAGACCAGTTACCATCAGATTACTTGACCCACCATTACATGAGTTCCTGCCAGATTACAACGAATTATTGGTAGAAGTAACCGAACTGAAGGCAAAAGGCGGAGACGCCAGTGTGATAGAAGAAAAGGAAGCCTTGCTGAAGGCCATCGAAGGACTCCATGAGATGAACCCAATGCTGGGCCACCGTGGCTGCCGCCTGGGTATGACCTATCCAGAGATTCCTGAAATGCAGGCAAGGGCTATCTTCGAAGCAGCTACTGAACTGGTTAAAGAAGGTATCAATGTCCAGCCTGAAATCATGATCCCACTGGTATCTGATGTAAACGAATTAAAGACCATTAAGGAAGTTGTAGTAAAGACAGCAGATGAAGTCATTGCTGCTGCTGGAGTTGACTTAAAATATACTGTGGGAACAATGATTGAGTTGCCGAGAGCTTGCGTGACTGCTGATGAAATCGCTCAGGAAGCCGAGTTCTTCTCCTTCGGTACCAATGACCTGACCCAGACAACCTTTGGATTCAGCCGTGATGATGCAGAAAGCAAATTCCTGCCTCATTACCTGGAAGAAGGAATACTGGAAAAGAACCCCTTCCAGGTACTGGATCAGAAAGGTGTAGGTCAGCTGGTCAAGATCGGTGTAGAGAAAGGCCGTTCTACCCGTATTGACCTCAAGGTTGGTATCTGTGGTGAGCATGGTGGAGAACCATCCTCTGTGAAATTCTGCCATAATGTTGGATTAAACTATGTTTCCTGTTCACCATTCCGTGTACCAATTGCCAGACTGGCTGCAGCCCAGGCTGAAATTGAGAATCCACGGAAGTAAATAAATTAAAAGCCCATACGTAAATGCTTTATGTATGGGCTTTTAATCCAACAAATTACTTATCATTACAGTCTTTATGTTAATAATATATAAAAGGTAAGAAGCTTTAAAATATTAATATATTATCTTTAAAATAGGCTTTAAATTTACTGAATTATAATGTTTTTTATGAGAGGAAGGAGGTTACCGGGCAGAAGTGGGAGCAATATTTATGGAAGGTTTACAGGTTACTATATTGGGAATGGCTGTGGTCTTATTAGGACTCTATGGATTAGTACTGGTATTACAGATTCAGGAAAAGCTTCTTTCTAAAGATAAGAAAAACGAGGCAACTGAAGCTATTATGGGTAAAAAAACTGCAGTTATACAAAAAACTGATGGATTAGATGAAACAGTTGCTGTTGTTACAGCAGTTATGTCAGAAATTTTGGATAATAATGAGGCGGTTGTTAATATTCGCCAGTTAAATTAATTGAGCTTGAATAAATTAATAATTTATATTAAATTTTCAGGGAAAGAAAGGAGATAATATGATGAAAAAATATAGAGTAAAAGTTAATGATAAATTATTTGAGGTAGAGGTAGAGGAAATTTCCTCCCCAGGTGTTCAGGCTGTAAAGGAAGAGGTAAAAGAAGAGGTAAAGGTTGAAACACCAGTTGCAGCAGGCAATGTAAGTGGCGAACAGGTCAAGGCACCATTACCAGGCACCATTACCAGCATTGAAGTAAAAGTCGGAGATCAGGTAACAGAAGGAGATGTCCTTTTCATCATGGAAGCCATGAAGATGGAAAATGAAATTCCTTCTCCAGTAAGTGGCACTGTAAAGGCTATCCATGTAGCACAGAATGCATCAGTGGATACAGGAGAAGTGCTGGCAACCATCGGATAAGAAGAAAAATATGGGAGGGATCATTAGTGCTTGAAGGTATTATACGTTTTGCACAGGACACGGGTTATGCCAATATTACATATAAAGAAGTATTAATGATTATAGTGGGCTGTGTATTAATATATCTGGCCATAAAAAAAGAATATGAGCCATTGCTTTTATTACCTATTGGTTTTGGAGTTATTCTGACTAATTTACCACTGGCCGGCTTGATGGAAGAAGGAGGTTTACTCTACTGGCTTTATCAGGGAGTACATCTGGGTATTTATCCTCCCCTGATTTTCCTTGGAGTAGGTGCATTTACTGATTTTGGCCCCTTGATTGCCAATCCGAAAAGCCTGCTGCTGGGAGGTGCAGCCCAGATAGGTATATATATAACCTTTATGGGCGCCTTACTATTAGGCTTTACAGGTCCAGAAGCCGCTTCTATCGGAATCATAGGAGGTGCTGATGGCCCCACAGCTATCTTTTTAACTAGAAAACTGGCTCCCGATTTATTGGGTCCTATCGCCATTGCTGCGTACTCATACATGGCTCTGGTCCCCATCATCCAGCCGCCAATCATGAGGGCATTGACTACCAAAGAAGAGAGAATGGTCAGGATGGAACAACTGAGACCAGTCTCCAAAAAGGAAAAGATTATATTCCCCATTGTAGTGACTATCCTCACTTCTTTACTGGTTCCTGATGCAGCTCCCTTAATCGGCTGCTTGATGTTTGGAAATCTGATGCGGGAATCAGGAGTAGTGGATAGATTACTGAAAACCGCCCAGAATTCATTGATGAATATTGTTACCATTTTTATCGGCCTGACTGTTGGAGCTACTGCCAGTGCAGATAAGTTTCTGACCTGGTCTACCATAAAGATTATAGTACTGGGCCTGGTCGCCTTTTCTATCGGTACAGCCGGTGGAGTTCTCCTTGGCAAGCTTATGTATAAACTGTCCGGTGGAAAGGTTAACCCATTAATCGGTTCAGCCGGAGTTTCTGCTGTACCGATGGCAGCCAGGGTTTCCCAGAGAGTCGGCAGTGAAGAGGATCCGGGCAACTTCTTACTCATGCATGCAATGGGTCCAAACGTAGCAGGTGTAATTGGTTCTGCAATTGCTGCCGGAACACTGCTATCTTTATTTGGTTAATTTTTAATATGTTCTTATTTAACATTTATTGCTCTGGAATTATAATATAATTTAAACTGTAGTAAGATACACTAATTGTGAGGGAGTGAAAAAATGGCCAATAAAAGAAGAGTTAAAATAACAGAAACTATCTTCAGGGATGCCCACCAATCTTTGCTGGCAACCAGAATGTCTACAGATGACATGCTGCCTATTGCTGAAAAGATAAATAAGGTTGGCTATCATTCTGTTGAGATGTGGGGCGGGGCTACCTTTGATAGTGCCATGCGCTTTTTAAATGAAGATCCATGGGAAAGACTACGGAAACTGAAAGAGAAGATGCCAGATACCAAACTGCAAATGCTGCTCCGGGGGCAAAACCTGGTCGGTTATAGACATTATCCAGATGATGCAGTAAGGGAATTTGTCCGCTTATCCATAAAAAATGGTATTGATATTATCAGAGTTTTTGATGCCCTGAATGATGTACGGAATATGAAAGTTGCCATTGAGGCTGCTAAAGAATATGGTGCCCATGTTCAGGCTGCTGTAGTATATACAGAAAGCCCGGTACATGATATCAGGCATTATATCGAAACAGCCAAAAAACTACAGGAGATGGGTGCAGATTCCATCTGTATCAAGGACATGGCTGGCTTGATGAAACCCTACCAGGCTACTGAGCTTTTTACTGCTCTGAAAAAAGAAGTAGACCTGCCAGTTCAGTATCATTCTCATTATACCAGCGGTCTGGCTGCAATGACCTATCTGAAGGCTGTTGAAGCAGGTGTAGATGTCATTGATACTGCCCTTTCTACTTTGGCACTGGGAACATCCCAACCTGCCACTGAAACCATGGTAGCTACCTTTGCCGGTACTGAGTACGATACTGGTCTTGATCTGGAGCTAATCACTGAAATTAACCGTTATTTCAAAGAGATCAGAAATAAGCAGACAGAGAATAAGGTCAATAAAGATGTTGATCCAGAAGTTCTTATCTACCAGATACCTGGTGGTATGCTCTCCAACATGCGCAGCCAGATGGAGAAGATGAACATGTTGGAGCGTCTGGAAGAAACCCTGCGGGAAGTACCCAGAGTAAGGGAAGACCTTGGTTATCCACCCCTGGTTACACCGATGAGCCAGATGGTTGGTACCCAGGCTGTTTTCAATGTAGCTACTGGTAAGAGGTATCAGATAGTAAGTAAGGAGATTAAAGATTATCTGAAGGGTCTCTATGGTAAGGCACCGGGAGAGATTGATCCTGAATTCCGAGCCAGCATCCTGGGCAAGGAAATAGATCAGGTCATCGATCACAGGCCTGCTGATGATTTGGAGCCAATTGTGGAAAAAGCAACAGAGGAATTAAAGGCAAAGGGATATTATAGGTCCGAAGAAGATGTCTTATCCTATATTATGTTCCCGGCTGTTGCGGAAGAGTTTTTCCAGAAAAGGGCTTAATGCTTAATTTATCAGATGAGTAGGGAGTAGGTAGGAGTTATAATTTCTTATAAGAAAATACTGCAAAGGAGTGGTTATTCTATGGCAACTATAGAATACTTTAAGAACAAAGACATTTTAACAAGGGTTAGGACAACAGTTGAGACAGCATTTTATGGAAACAACGTAGTAAAGATCAGTTCACCAGCAGAGATGTATAGTCTGGCCAAAAACAGTCCAGGAACCATAGTAACAGATATGCCAATCTATAAACCAGAAGAAGTGGGCCTGCCACAGGGCGCAACAGTTCTCTTATTCAATGATGGTGAAGTGACTGGACGTTTTGCTGCAGCCAGGAGGATTGCAGGTGAGCCAGGAGTAGATATAAACAATCTGGCTGCCAAGGTACGGGAAGCCGTCTATAATACAAGATATAGGAAACTGTACCACTGCCAGGCCTATGCTGGACTCCATGAGGATTTCATGGTAAAACTTCATCTATTGATACCAGAAAACCACGAGAATATTGCTCTTTCCTGGATGCTTAACTTCCAGTATATAAATGATTTCTATTACAAAATGTATCAGAACTCAAAGGAGATTAATGAAGGAGATATTTATATCTTCTCAGATCCTGACTGGAGACACCCTGAACATCCTGGTGGATTAGCCTTCTTTGATCCAGAAAATAATGTAGCTGCAATTCTGGGCATGCGTTATTTCGGTGAGCATAAGAAAGGTACCCTTACCCTGGTCTGGGGTAGTGCCAATAGAAATGGTTATGCCTCTTGCCATGGCGGTATGAAACGCTATAACCTGGATAATGGAAGAAGCTATGTTGTTTCAGTCTTTGGCCTTTCCGGTTCCGGTAAATCCACCATTACCCATGCAAAACATGATAATAAATATGATGTAACTGTACTTCATGATGATGCCTTTATCATCAATACAAAAGACGGTTCATCCATTGCCCTGGAACCAGCCTACTTTGACAAGACCCAGGATTATCCGATGGGCAGTGAAGACAACAGGTTCATCCTGACTGCCCAGAATACCGGTGCTACCCTTGATGAAAACGGCAAGGTTGTACTGGTGACAGAGGATATCAGGAATGGTAACGGCAGGGCTATCAAGTCCAAACTCTGGTCACCAAACAGGGTGGATAAGTTCGAAGAGAAAACTGATGCAGTATTCTGGTTAATGAAGGACCCCACTCTGCCGCCTGTTGTTAAGGTAAAGGGTTCAGCTCTAGGTTCAGCCATGGGTGCAACTCTGGCTACCAAGAGAACAACTGCGGAGAGATTGGCTGAAGGTGTTGATCCAAATGCGTTGGTAGTAGAACCATATGCCAACCCCTTCAGGACCTATCCACTCAGTGAAGATTATAATAAATTCAAGGCCCTTTTTGATGATGGCATTGATTGCTATATCCTCAACACCGGTGCCTTCATGGATAAAGATATTGGTCCAAAGGTAACTTTAGGAATTATTGAAGCTATCGTTGAAGGTACTGTTGAATTTAAACAATGGGCTAATTTCACTGACCTGGAGATTATGGAAATCGAAGGCTATGTTCCTGACTTTAATGACAGTGAATACAAAAAACAATTTACAGCCAGAATGAAGGACCGTGTAGAGTTCATCAAGAGCAGAGAGACTGCTAAAGGTGGCTTTGATAAATTACCTGCTGAAGCCCTGGAAGCCATTGAAAAGGTAATTAAAGAAATATAATCTAAGAAAGAATAACTTCTAAAATAAAACCCAAAAAACAAAGGCTCATGTTTAATAACATGAGCCTTTTTATTATAAGGTGCATTATTTGCTGGCCAGGTATTTTTGTACATCAGGAATATATTCTCTATCTACTTTCATGATATGGTTTGTTATCCAGTTGGCCAGAAAATCCAGCAAATCAAGGGCATGGTTTTTCTGGTCTTCATCCAGTTCACCCAGTTCTATTTCTTCAATTTTTCTTATAAAGATTTTATGTTGAAATCTGTGGGCAGGAAGGCCAATAAAATCAGCTGCTTCCATTAATTTTTCTTCTTCACTGAAATGATAATTAGCATAGGTATGTAATTCCTTTAATAATTTAATAATATCATCATACTGGTCCAGACCAGCGGAGGTATTTTCCAGTACATATACCAGTTCTCTGCCTATCCTGAATAGTTCCTGATGTTGGTCATCAACTACTTCAATACCAACAGACAGTATATCATCCCATTCAAACATATACTCACCTCATTTACATAAATTTATGAATATTATAACACATTTAAGGATATTCTACAAATTTACTTAAATTTTTTCTATTGGATTTATAAGATTAATGCAAGGATAAGCTATTGAGATTTAGTTTATATATTTATATTTCTATCGGTTGGCCTATTTCTTTAAAAGTTCTTGCAGTATCAACGGTTACGGGTTGGTTAACCTCTATAGATTTGAGGATATCAAAGACCATTTTCAGATCACCATATTCTATTTCTGGAGTTACTGCAATCTCTTCTTTCCCCATCATGGCCTTGTAGAAATTTAACAACTCATTGTAATAGCCCCTGTCAGGCTGGTAAGTGATTTCTTCTGTGCTACCATCAGAATAGGAGAGCTTAATAGTACCAGAGTTCATATTCTCCAGGTAGAGTTCCCCTTTATTACCAAAGATCCGGAGGCCAATTAAGGGTTTTATTGTTTCCTGTCTATCAGTATAGTAAGAGTAATGGCCAATTATACCATTCTGAAACTCTATCTGGCTATTTATAATTCTATAGGGAGAGAAATCCTCTTCCTGAGGGCGGCCCATGGCATAGACCTGTTTTACAGGACCAAAGATATGGCGCAATCCGGCCAGGTCATGGATAGCGGCATCCAGGAAGGTACCGCCAGCAAAATCAGGGTGCTGTCTCCATTCTTTAGCAGCAAAGCTGTCCTTTTTCATCTCTTCCTCAAAGTCTACAGTATTATTAAAGATAAAATAGACTACATCACCTATCTTACCCTGTTTTAATAGTTTTCTTATTTTATTAATCCCTTCATCATAGCGGTAGTTTTCCGCCACCATTATTAATACTGGATGCTGCCGGTGGAGGTCCAGAAGCTTTTTTGCTCCTTCCAGGCTGGCAGCAAGGGGTTTTTCTGCAATCAGGTTTATATTTGCTTTCACTACTGCAGCTGCAAGATCATAGTTTTCTGGTATAGGTACCAGTAAATCCACGGCATCCAGTTTTTCTTTTGCCAGCATCTCTGTATAATCATCGTATACTTTATCTTCAGGTAGATAAAGCTTCCTGGCAAAATCCAGGGCTTTATTTCTGTCCTGGTCACAGAGTGCAACAATTTCATATTTGTCTTCCAGTTCCTGTATTGCTGGCCAGTGGAGCCTTTCCCAGGCCATACCTGTACCAATAACACCCAGACGTATTTTTTTCATAAAATCCTCCTCTTTATTATCTCTATCTTATATTTTGTGCAAATTATATTATTATTATTATTTATCAATTGATGTACCTTCCTTTCCTGGCCAGGCTCATTTATTTTTGTATTTTTGCCGCCATTTTGTCGCCATTATCTTGCTGATATTAGATGATATATTAAAAATGAAAAATGCCGTCAAATCAAGGTTTGACGGCATTTTTGCATTCCTTTAAATTGTCTGGTGCCGAAGAAGGGGATCGAACCCTTATGAGCCGCAAAGCTCACTGGATTTTGAGTCCAGCGCGTCTGCCAGTTCCGCCACTTCGGCATGTTTTATTAAATCTATCACTTTTATATATTAACATAGGATTTTTAAAATTGCAAGACCTTGAATTAAATATTTCCACAGGGCTCCTGTATATAACAGGAGCCCTGTGGAATAAACCAAAATAGATTCCTTAGGAGATTAGATCTGCGTTCAAGACAGTCTGTACAACCCTTTGGATAAGTTCAATCTGGCCATAGGATTTAACCTTATCCCAGTCACCACTTAATAAGCCTCTGGTAATATCCAGGGATAAGCCTGTCTGGATGGCAATAACCTCTGCCAATCTGGCCTTGCCCAGTTCCTCCAGTTCATCCCAATTAGTTGTCATTAAGGCTTCAATTTCTTCATTGCTCAGTCCCTGACTACGGAGTTGTTCTTTAGCAGTATTCTGTAGTTTGGGGATTAAAAGATCATAATTTCCTGTAGATAATTCCTGGATTTCTTCTGAGGCAAATATTCCCCCAGTTAAGCTGCTGATTTCAACAGCCAGATCTTCCTCTGTAATCACTCCATAGGCTTTAACATATTTTAAATTATTATCCTGGTCTGTGATAAAGAAGACCTTATCTGTTTTCAGGATTTCTTCCATGGGAATCAGGCGATTATTTCTTCCCACCAGGGTATTGTCGTTAAAATCATAAACCTTTCTTTCCCCATTTAAGGAATTTACAGAAACCTTTTTGGAAGTAGGATATATATCGGTAATATAGCCTGTATTGGATGAAAGACCAGCAAATTTATTGATTAATTTAGCAGCTTCTGCCCTGGATACTTTATTATCAGGATTGAAATTATCTTCTGTTTCAATTAAATCCAGATTTTCCGCTATAGCAATCTGCTTCAGAGCCCAATGTCCGGCTGGCAGGTCTTTAAAAGTAAGTTTATTGCCAAGCTCAATAGTGGTAGTATTATCAGTAATGCCCAAAGATTTAATAAGGATGGAAACTATCTCTGCCCTGGTGATGGTTTTGTCTGGCTGAAAAGTATTATCCGGGTAACCACTGATAATCTCCTTTTTGGCCAGGGCATTTATTAAATTAGCCTCTGGATAATTTTCCAGGTCAGTAAATTGAGGATTATTATCAGGGATTAAATTCATTTGTCTAGCCAGGGCAATTGCAAATTCCCCTCTAGTTATGGCCTGTTCTGGCCTGAATAAACCATCAGGATATGCTTCCATAATCTCCTTATTGAGCAGATTAAGTATATAGTCCTGGGCCCAGTGATTGCTTATATCTGTCGGTTCTATTGCATATACAGGATAGACAGCAAGTAATAAGAATAAAAAGATAATAAATTTACGGATTGCCATAAAAAATGCTCCTTTCTAAAATGGAAAGAAATTAATATAATGACATATATAATAAATACATACAAATAATATCATAAATGGGCCTAAAAAACTATATAAAGGGACAGGTAATATCTGGAACAAAGAAAATCCTTTGCTGGGGGGTGGTTCCAACAAAGGATTTTAGAGGAGGTGAAAAAATAGTATTTTTGGGTAAAGAGAGTCTTATGTTGGTATTTATATAAAGCCACCATCTGGTGGTCGAAAGAGGGGATAAAGAAGTGTAAGGGTTATTAACTCTTTTCTATGTTTTTATAATAACACAGAAATATTAAAAGAATATTGGAATCAGATTAAAATTTAATTAAAAATATATATTCCTGATCTGGACGTTAATTATTTCCACTATAATTTTTTTGTTATCGGTAAATAGTAATACTGTCCTGATAATATAAATGATGGAATATTGAGGTGAAGAGATTGAAAGAGATTGAAAAAGTAATTACCCATGCCCTGGCAGGAGAGATCTTTAATAAGTTAAAAGATAGTGAATTTGGGGAGATCCCTTTTCAGGACCACCGGGTTCTCTTTGAATCAGGTCCCCGCAATGAAAAAAACGAACCACTGGCAGCAACTGTAGAGGTAGTAGACCAGGAAGGTTATCGTGTTCAATTGTATAATCTGGAGTTTAAAAACTAAGGTTAGTCTCATCATAAGGGGAATTTTTTATAGGAATGGAAGAGGTAACTGATGGAGTAAAGTAAGAAGAGGTGAGATGTCTTGAGGGCAATCTGGAAAGGCGCTATCAGTTTTGGCCTGATCAATATACCAATCAGTTTATCAGCTGCTACCAGTAAAAAGAGTATCAGTTTCAAACTCTTACATGAAGAATGCAAGAGCCCTGTAAATATGCAAAGATATTGCCAGGTCTGTGACCGGGAAGTTGGATATAATGAACTGGTAAAGGGGTATGAGTATGAAAAGAATAGTTTTGTTGTTTTAAGGGATGAAGATTTTGATAATCTACCTGTACAATCTACCAAAACCATTGATATTATTGATTTTGTAAACTTAGCTGAGATAGATCCTATCTACTATATAAAGACTTATTATCTAAGTCCAAATCCAGGAGGAGAGAAGCCCTATCTTTTACTGAAAAAGGCCCTGGAGAAAACAGGCAGGGTAGCTATCAGCAAGATTACTATAAGAAACAAAGAGAGCCTGGCTGTAATCAGGGCAATGGAAAAATCCCTGGCTCTGGAAACCATGTATTTTGCTGATGAAATCAGGCCAGTGGAAGGTTTTAACCTGGAAGATATAGGGGAGAAGATTAAAATCAGTGCAAAGGAAGAAGAACTGGCTATAGAGATAATCAATAATTTAACGGCAGACTTCAGGCCAGGGAAGTATACAGATGATTATAGGGAAGAGTTACTGAAAATTATTAGAGAAAAGATAGAGGGTAAGGAGGTAGAAACTCCAGAAAAGCCCCTTACTGATAATAAAGTACTGGATTTAATGGAAAGGCTAAAAGCCAGTGTAGAAGCTTCAGAGAAACAGGCTCAAGAGGCCAGAGAGGGAAAGAAAGCAGGCACAGGTTAAGTAACTGTAAATACCTTATTTGAGAAGAAATGATGGTAAATCCTGTTGCAGATTTAATATATCCTGCCACAGGTCTCCCTTTTGTTTGATCCGCTGTCTGATATTTTTTATGGTAAAAAGTTCTGGACTGGAGATAGTCCTTAATTCTTCCCAATCCAGAGGGGTGGAAACAGTGGCAAGTGGTGTAGGGCGGAGGGAATAGGGAACCGGCAGGGTTTTACCCTGGTCATTCTGGCGGTAATCGATATAGACCTTACCAGCCCTTTCCTTTTTGCGCCACTCAGTAGTGGCTAAAGCTGGTGCCAATTTCACTATTGTACTGGCAACAGCCCGGAGGAAATCCTTAACTTCCTGATAATTATATTTTTCTTTAAAAGGCAGGTAGATATGGAGGCCAGCCTGGCCAGAGGTTTTTGGGAAACCCTTTAAACCCAGTTCATCCAGGATTTCTTTAATAAGAAAAGCAACCTGAATGACCTCGGAAAAGGAGGAAAGTTCACCAGGATCCAGATCAAAAACAGCAAAGGAAGGCTTTTTTAAATTATTGATTGTAGAGAACCGGGCATGTAATTCAAGGGAAGCGCTATTGGCAACCCAGATTAAGTCTGCCAATTTATTAACCATTAGCCAGTTTATAGGTTCTTTTCTTTGACTGGAATATATTTGAAAGCTACTTAACCATTCTGGAGCATGGACCGGAAGGTTTTTCTGGAAAAAGGATTTACCATTTATACCATCAGGATATATTTTCAAGGCCAGGGGCCGGTCTTTTAGAAAATTTTTAAGATAAGGATAGATCTCTATATAGTAATTAATTAAATCCCCTTTACTGATACCAGGTTCTGGCCAGAGTATTTTATCCAGATTAGTTAGATTAAGCTGATAATTGTTTACCAGTATTGCAGGCACAATTTAACCCCCCTGGGAATTATCCAGAATTATTTTTGTGACATAACCATGTCTGAAGGTATTATGTTTACTTAATTCTGTATACCGTACCATTACCCTGATTAAAGGTTTTACCCATTTTATATCTCCTTCAACCGGCCTGGTACTGAAAGGACAGGAATCGGTCAAAAGGGTGGGTAGAAAACGGAATAAGGCTTCTGTCAGCTCTCTTTCCAGGGCCAGCTTTACCTTTCCCAGATAATGGAGCTGGTTATTACTATATTTTCCGACCAGAAGTCCGGCTTCCTTCTCTGTAAATCCACCAATCAGGACTTCAGTATATTGCCAGCATTTTATCTTATACCAGTATTTGCTCCTTTTGAATTCATAAGGTGAATCTAATTTCTTGGCTACTATCCCCTCCAGCTTGTTTTTTGCTGCTTCTTGATAGAGTTTTTTACCATGTTTTTTTATGTATCCAGGGATCAGGATCCCATGTCCTTCCTTTACTATTTCCTGGAGGATGGCCTTCCTTTCCTTTAGAGGAAGCCAGTAAATATCTTTATCATTATAAGACAGTATATCCCAGATGATTAGTTTAATAGAACTATTATAAGAAGGGTTATTTTCTCCATAACGGGCCTGCAATTTGCTGAAATTGGCTTTCCCATCTTGTTCAAGATAACAGATTTCACCATCCAGTATTGCCTTTTTGCCAGTAATGGCTTTATAAATCTCCATTAATTCCGGAAAAGTCCTGTTGAGCAAATGTCCATTTCTACTTTGCAGCTTAATTGAGGATTTTTCTATAAAAGATATACAGCGGTAACCATCCCATTTTATTTCAAAGATATAGTCTTCTGAATCAAAGGCTTCTTCCTTGCTAGATAATAACATTGGTTTGATTGGCATTTGTAGCATAAAATCACATTCTACTTATTTGTTGAGACTTTATTTGAACTGCTAAAATAGCGGGAAGAGGCTTTCCCGCTATCTGGAGAAGGATCTTTAATTTTTAACTTTTGCTGGTTTAAAAGTGACACATTTAGTTTGATTTGACTTGGCAGGTTCTGCGCCCAAATAACCTGCCTCCATTTTATCATCACCGAAGAAGTTTTTAGCTATTTCTATAGCATCAGCAGCACAGATGTTTCCCGAATCCCAGTAATAACAATTATCTACAGTACATTTTATTTCTGCCAAATTATACACCCCCTTCTGCTTATATTCTTCACAGAAAAATAAAAAATATACTGCTAAGAGATTAGAAAAAAGTTGGATGGGAAAAATATATTAAGGAATAAAAGCCAGTAGCAATAAATAAAGTTTTTAATAAATAATTAAGGATAGGAAGGGGGGATGTTGGTGGAATTATGTTCTTTATGCCAAAGGATAAAGGAGATTAGAATCCGCCAGGAGAAAGTATATTATTATGAATTATGTGAGGAATGTAAGAGAAAAGAGATTACTTATGTTATTAGAAAAATGAGAAAAAGAATTAACTCTATTTAAGCTTGTTAGGATTTATAAAAAATAGTCTGTTCTGGCAGGAAAAAATCATTTTTGCTAGAATTTAAGATATAAAAGAGCCTGATAAAAGAGCTCTTTTTTTATATGATCATAAAACAAAGAATAAGGAGAAGAAGTTGTGGTATTAAAAAAAGCAGAACTAAAAGATTCAGAGGCAATAATGCAAATTATTAAAGAAGCCCAGCATCATCTAAGAGAAAAGGGCATAGATCAGTGGCAAAATAATTATCCCAATAAAGAGATAGTAGAGGAGGATATTGCCAGGGGTATTAATTATATTTTGCTGAAAGATGATATAATTATTGGTACAGTTGTCCTGACCTTTGCTGGAGAGGAAACTTATAAGAGAATATATAAGGGTCAATGGTTATGTAATCAAGATTATGCAGTTGTACACAGGATTGCAGTTGCTAGGGCATTTATGGGCCAGGGCTATGGCAGTATTATTTTAAAAGAGCTAGAAAAATTATGTCTAGAGAAAGGTTTTTATTGTATCAGGGTAGATACCCATGAGGAGAACAGGGCTATGCAAAAACTTTTAGAGAACCGGGGTTTTCATTATTGTGGTATAATTTATCTAAAAGATGGGGCCAAAAGGTTGGCTTTTGAAAAGCATCTTAAGAAAGCATAGTTTTTGGAACTCATTTAACTGAAAAAAAGGAGGGGTCTGATGGGTAAACGGATCTTAATTGTGGGGGGAGTTGCCGGGGGAGCTTCAGCTGCTGCCAGAGCAAGGAGGCTGGATGAAGCGGCAGAAATAATAATCTTTGAAAGGGGTCCACATGTTTCTTTTTCCAATTGCTCATTACCCTATTATTTGAGTGGCATAGTAGAGAATAGTGCTGATTTGATTTTAATGAGTCCAGAAAAATTTAAAAAGCAGTTCAATATAGAGGCCAGGGTTAATAATGAAGTTATAAAAATTAAGAGGGCTGAGAAAAAAATACTGGTTAGGGATTTAGAGACTGGTGAAGAATACGAAGAGAGCTATGATAAGCTGATCCTGTCTCCTGGAGCCAGACCAATAGTCCCGGCCAGTATTGAAGGGGTAGAGCAAAAACATGTTTTTACTGTTAGAAATGTAGTAGATATCAGTAGGATAAAAGATTATCTAGACTTTAACAAGATAGAGGATATTGCCGTTATTGGTGGTGGCTTTATTGGAGTGGAAGTTGCAGAGAACTTGCGTCTGGCAGGAAAAAATGTTACACTTATCGAAGCCCTTGATCAGGTCATGTCTCCCTTTGATTATGATATGGCTCAGATTCTACATAAGGAGATCCTGGATCATGGTATTAATCTCATCCTGAATGATGCTGTTGTGAAAATTAACAGTGCTTCAGTAGAGTTAAAATCAGGTAAAAAAGTTACTGCCAGGGCTGTAATTATGGCTATTGGTGTCTTTCCGGAGACAGACCTGGCCAGGGAAGCCGGCCTGGAAATAGGGGAGACTGGTGGTATCAAGGTTGACCGTAATTATTTGACAAATGACAGGGATATTTACGCTATAGGTGATGCTATTGAGGTCTATCATCGTCTAAGCAGAAAAAAGACAAGACTGGCTCTGGCTGGCCCGGCTCAGAGACAGGCCCGGGCAGCAATAGATCATATCTATAATATTCCCCACCGCAACAATGGGGTAATAGGTTCATCGGTAGTAAAGGTCTTTGATATTAATGCAGCCTGTACGGGCTTAAATGAAAAGACAGCCCGGGATGCAGGAATCCCTTATGATTTTGTTTATATAATTACAGGAGATAAGGTAGGCCTGATGCCTGATAGTAACCCAATGCATTTTAAATTACTCTTTGAGTATCCAACAGGCAGGATCCTGGGAGCCCAGGCTATTGGCAAGGGTAATGTGGACAAGAGAATAGATGTTATAGCTACAATGATTTTAATGGATGGAAGCCTGGAGGACCTGAAAGAATTGGAATTGTGTTATGCACCACCTTTTGGTACTGCCAGAGATGTTGTAAATCAAGCTGCCCTGGTAGGCTTGAATCTTTTACATGGTAGATTTAAACAGGTTCCTGTCAGTAAAATCAGGGAACTGGTAGAAAATGATGCCTTTATTTTAGATGTAAGGGAAAAAGGGGAATACAGGACAGGGCATATCAAAAACGCTATAAATATTCCTTTAAGTGAATTACGGGACAGGCTTGACGAGATTCCCAGAGACCAGCCTGTATATGTACATTGTCGTTCAGCCCAGCGCAGTTATTTTGCAGTCATGGCCTTACAGGAACTGGGTTTTGAGAATGTCTATAATATTGCTGGTTCTTATTTAGCGCTATCTTATTATGAGTATTATATGGATCAATACACGGGGAGGGAGAAGATTCTTACACAATATAATTTTATTTAGCAAGGGAAAAAAATTTACTAAAAACAAAAAAGTTAGTAGAAGTAATGACAGTAATTGTACAAGGGAGGTTTCAAATGAATAAAATATCAATGGCAAAAATATTACTGGCTTTATCGAGAGTAATTGATCTTGTCAGTAACACTGTAGTTAGTCATCATAAAAAAGTAAGTTACCTGACTTATCAAATAGCTAAGGAAATGAATTTGAATGAAAAAGATCTAAAAAATCTGGTTATGGCAGCATTGATTCATGACATTGGGGTGTTTTATATCAGGGATGTCAATATACATGATTTTACCTTTGATGACCCCAAAAATTCTCATGCTTATATTGGTTATTATCTCCTGAATGAAGCAGATCTTTTAAGGGATATAGCTCCTATTATAAAGTATCATCATACAGACTGGAATAGATATGCAGGGAGTCTTCCTTCAGAATATAATGTTTTACATCTGGCTGACCAGCTTGCCTTTTTGTCAGAAGAGTATGATATTTATAATGATAGTGATAAAATAGCCAGGATAATTGAAGATGGTTCAGGCAGCATTTTCTGGCCAGAAGCTGTAGAGGCTCTATTAGGTTTACTTTCCAGAGAGTATATTGCTCTTGATTTAAAATCAGCTACGGCTATAAATCGTGTACAGGATAAAGCCATCCTGGAATTTGATGATCTGGTTGAAATAGATAAAATTTTAGATATTAGTAAGATTATCAGTTATATCATTGATTTCCGCAGTCCTTTTACTGTAACCCACTCCATTGGTGTAGGAATAGTAGCAAAGGAGCTATCAAAACTGATGGGTTTTTCAGAGGAAGACCAGGTTATTATGGAAATAGCCGGGTACTTACATGATTTAGGTAAATTAGCAGTAGCACCGGAGATATTAAATAAGACGGGTAAATTAAGCCAGGATGAATGGAAGAAAATGCGGGCTCATAGCTATTATACATATCAGGTCCTTGATTATATCGATGAATTACCCCATTTAAAGGAGTGGGCAGCCTATCACCATGAGAAACTGGATGGGACAGGTTATCCATTTCATTTGGGAGCCAACGATTTATCTACAGGATCCCGGATAATGACTGTTGCCGATATCTTTACAGCTATATCAGAAGATAGGCCTTACCGCAAGGGGATGAACAAAAAACAGGTTATAGAGATATTAACAGAACAGGTAGAAGATAATAAATTAGATAGAGATATTGTTGCAGTTCTCCTGGATAACTATGATCATATCAACAGACTCCGGATGAAGTCCCAGTTAATGAGCATGAATGATTATCAGGATTTTAGGTTGGTTGCCTTATCACAAAGCGGCTGATGAAAATGATTGGCTGAGTAAGGATTAAAAAGAGCCCCATTTGATTGAACGGGGCTCTCTATATTTTTACGGTTTTTTATATTCCTGTTACCCTGCTGCTGTCATTGGCTGGGGGCAGCCTTTTCTTTCTTTGTCTTGGTTATTCCAATTCCAATCAAGAGTGCCATATAGAGGAAGATGGCAATGAAAGTGATATAAGTATAAATAGGATTATTGGTAGTAAAACCAATGATAGGTATCCCCAGGATAGCCATCAGGGGAAATCCTAAAGGTGCAGCTACGGCGCTGCCCAGGACCAGGTTTTTGGCCACATCAGTCTGTAAATCCGGGTCAATACCCCGGAGTAGGGCCAGGCCGGTTGAGGCAGTGCCGGTAAGCATACCAAACATGGCCAGTATATAATGATTAGTGTTATGGAAGAACATTTTCCTGCCCAACCAGATAGTAAAGAAATAGGTGGCAATGGCACCAACAGTGGCAACAACCAGGAGGAGTTCCCAATACTCTTTGATGGTTTCAACAGAAATGGCCATTATGGAAGCTGTGATCATTATATTGAAAAATAATGAAGAGACATTATTCAATAAATAGGAGTCCAGTAAGGGCTCTGCCCTATGTCCCCTATTGGCAAAGAACTGGAGAATTTTTTTAAATACTATTGCCAGAAGGATACCGAATAAAAAGTTGAAGCCCTTAACCAGGCTGGCAATGGTTTCACCTACAGACCCAAAAAGGGATAAAAAGGCTCCTGACCACTTAATGGCCAGAAAGGTACCCAGATAGATGATGGCAATCCAGACAAACTGAACAGTAAGCATATCAAAAAAGTTTATTTCTTTTACAGAAGAGAGGGATAATTCCTTTGTCTGCAGTCCTTTAATCCGGTTTAATCTGGCTACTGGTATTTTATATTTTCTAACAAAATAGTTTAACATGAAGATACCGAAGATACCGGCAACCAGAAAACCGGCAGCGGCCAGGGTAAGGCCGTACTGGTTCACAAACCCAAAGGGCAGCACTTCATCCCAGGAAGAGCCAATGGAAGAAGCGAAGCCGGGTCCCTGGCCGTAGGCCAGAGGCAGCATTAAGCCCAGGCCGTCAAAGAGGTCAGGTTTAATAGTATAGATCAGCCCCCAGACTGTAAGCATACCGATGACTCCCTGGAAACAATAGCTAGCCACAATGAAGAGGCCGGATTTTACTGTATCGGATTTGTGTTCTGTTTTCTGTTCTGCCAGGGTCAGGGCGATGAAACCAAGAGCCATGGAATGGAAAACAATTTTTTCATATAATGCCAGGTCAAATTTTATCAATCCCATTACTTCCGGCCCGATGAATAGACCGATAAAACCTGCCAGCAAAGCAGTTGGTACGATGATGGTCCTGAAAATACCCAGCTTTTCTTTAATAAACTTAGCTACAAAGGTTACTAGAAAAATTAAAGCAAAATTAATTACTACAACCCAATCAGAACTCATATTTATTTATCCTCCTTAACTCCTGCCAGTAAGTCATAGAACAACTTTACTGACATGTGTTTTTTGGGGTCAAAAGTAAGCCTGTATTTTGTGTCAGCAAGGAAAAACTCCACCATATCCAGGAAGGTAATGCTTAAACCGGATATGTCCTGAAGGGGGATTATTTCCCTCTGACGGTCACTGTATTCAATTATTATTTTATCCGGGTCAAGGACAAGCAAGACCTTGAACATTTTCCTTCTTTTCTGAAGTTCTATTTTTTCCAAGCTTATCTGTGGGTTAGAGAAGGATAAGCCTTTCTCGATTATCTCCGGCAAAAGGGACATCTGCCATTTGTTCCAGGCTACTGTGTCTTCAAAATGAGAGGAGCCCTCAATTATGCCATATTCATTTATGGAATGTTCCTTTCCACAGGACTTACAATAAAAATGATTACCCCTGGAGATGATACTATTTATGGTATGGCATTCAGGACAGAGGTATATAAGCCTTTCGATATCCTCAGCCAGTCTTTTGCCCCTGAAGGGAATTTTTTGATTTTTCTGCCATTCAAACTCATTGTAATCTAATTTTTCTACAAGGGTTTTATAAATATCCTTTATGGATTTCCGGGCTATAGCATCCTCACTGATGATTTCCCTGATTTCAACACTCATTATTCCCTTCCGGAAATGATAGGCCCAGCGGGGTTTGCTTAAATACCCCCCCCTTGTAGAAGATGGCATAGACAGGGACCCTCAGTAATTTTACCAATTTTGCTGTTGAGGGTATGATAAAATCAGTACTGCCATCCCAATTCCTTCCGCCTTCCGGATAAAGGCCGACAGGATGTCCCTTCTTGATATGGCGCATTATCCTGCGGATCGCACTGGAATCAGCTGCATTTTTGGTGAAGGGGATACCTTCCACCAGATTCAAAAAGAATCTTTTTAACTTACTGTCATAATTGGCATCAGCTGTAACATAACGTATCAATCTCCTGGAAAAGAGATTACTTATGATGGGATCAAAGGCTGTGACATGATGACCCAATAGTAAATAGGGTCCCTTAACTTCCTTTAAAGGATTGTGTTCCACTTTAATATTAAATTTTAATTTTAAATATAACATGACAGGATATTTCAACAAATGATAAATAATATCACCAGTTGTCAAATTCATTGAAATTCCTCCAATTCTATTGTATTTTTTATTATACTAAAATACAGAGGGAAAGTCCAAAAAAAATATAAACTTTCAGGTAATAAACAGGATTTTCCTCTTCTTTAGCAAAATTATAATTCAGGTAATAATAATCCAGCGTTAAAAATAATTAAGGAAAATAAGGGGAGAAAAATTATCAAGGGGTGAAGAAACGAATGAGCAAGGCTTTATTGATTATCGATTTACAAAATGATTTTTGTCCGGGCGGTAAACTGGCCGTACCTGGGGGGGATGAGATTGTTCCTGTGGTAAACGGATTAATGGATAAATTCCCCCTGGTGCTTGCTTCAAAGGATTGGCATCCGGAGGATAGTGTGCATTTTGAGAGATGGCCTCTCCATTGTGTGAGGGATACTGAGGGTGCTGCCTTTCATCCCGGATTAAGGAGTGAAGAGATAGATAAAATATTCCTCAAGGGTACGGAGAGCAAGGATGACGGTTATTCAGCCTTTGAGGCCACAAACCATGACCTGGAGGAATATCTGAAGGAAAAGGGAGTAGAGGAACTATATTTGACAGGGCTGGCCACTGAGTATTGTGTCAGGGCAAGTGCTCTGGATGCAGTCAGGAAGGGTTTTAAGGTTAATATTGTACTTGAAGGTGTCAGGGGAATTGATAGTACCGATGTGGAGAAGGCCATTGAGGAGATGGAAAGGGAAGGGGTTAATTTTGTAAGTTATCTGGACCTGGCGGAATAGTATATGGATTTAAATAATAAAAGCCCTTTTTGGAAAAGGGCTTTTTAATATGTATTAGAAATGGTAGCTTACTCCAATCCTGGCTCCTGGAATGATGGGGAAATATACATATAATGCTCCACCAACAGTCCAGAAGGAACCATTTTCCTGTAGGGCAAAGGGATATTCAGTACCTATTTCCCCATATGGAATTATTAAAGCTACTGTTCCCCAACCCCAGAAGTTGTTAAATTTACCTTCTTTTAAACCAGGTTCAAAGTATGTTTTCTGACTGTAACCTAATCCCAGGTTTATACCCCTGAAACCCTTTAGATTACCCTCTTCATCATGATATGCCCAACCTACGTTGGGAAGGTCCAATCCAACCTGGTAGTCAATGTTCTGGCCTATGTATTTGGTGTTGTCGGCCAAAATTGTTACACTAATCATTAAAAAACTCAGAATGAGTAGTGGTAAAATGATTCTTTTTTTCATAAAAGTTCTCCCCCCTTGAAGTATATTTTTATATATTGAAATCTATATAATTTTTTTATATAAGCGAATTTCATAAAAATAAAGCTTGATTTTTCAAGATTTATGAGGGTATAAAAAAGGCTTCACCCCTCTTTTTCTCGAATATTAATAGTAACTAAACCAAAACACAAGAAAGAGGTGAAGCTACTATTAATATTCGTCAACAAACTCTATTCTCCTTTGAAGATTTAATGAATTTGCAAACAAAACCTAAATTAATTTTGATTCTTGATAGTCTTGACCTTTCCAGTATA